>Ga0228662_1000769_pt1 | contig 14692 bp, 25 predicted proteins | sample 76DmetaG_FD_183173 | JGI IMG/M metagenome (GOLD analysis project Ga0228662, IMG submission 183173) | Seawater microbial communities from Monterey Bay, California, United States - 76D | ecosystem: Environmental > Aquatic > Marine > Coastal | place: USA: California | collected 2016-11-10
TGGAGGATTGTTATTTGTTGAAGCAATTGCAATAATATCTGATGGAGAAAGTCAAGTTCACGTAAAAGCACAAGCTGGAATAGATCCAAATAGAAAAGGGATGGATATAGCACAGTCATTTGGTAGTTCTTCTTCGTATGCGAGAAAATACTCTTTAAACGGATTATTTTTAATTGATGATACAAAAGATGCTGATGCAACAAACACACACGGAAAAGCATCAAAATCAACTGTATCTGATAAAGAATGGTTAAATAAAGGAACTGCTGAATTTGACAAGGTTAAAAAATATTTATCTGGAGGGGGATCAATTTCTAAAGTAGAAGCAAAATACAGAATTTCAAAAGAAACAAAACAACTTTTAAATAAATAATTATGAATAAATATGAAGTATTAAGTACAGAGGACGAAGATCATTATATTTTAAAAATAAACGGTGTTAATATAATGGGAGTTCAAGAAAGAAGTGAATTAAGACACCTTATTGAAGTAATAGATAATAAAATTAACGTAGGAATTTAAACAATTAAAACCAAAAATTATGAGTGCAAACAAAAGTTATTTACTAGGAGATGTTGAATTACAGTTAGAAACAATCAAAAAACTTTCACAGTATTTTGAAGATATTTTAACATACAACGCTAAAAAAGAATTAGTACCAAAGAAAGATGAAAATGGAAAACCATTAAAAAAACTAAAATTAAACTTTTCAATATTTGAAGAAGGTAATTATGGTCAAAATGTTTCTTTTACTATTCCACAAACAAAGGAACAAAGAGAAAACGGAGAAAAGAAAAACTATGTTGCAAACGGTAAAGTTTACTATGCTTCAGATGATCTTTCTTCTTTTGTTCAAAAATCAGAAAAAAAACAACAAGCATCAGAAACACTTGTTACAGATGATTTACCATTTTAATAATTAAAAAACAAAGGGGTGTTAATAGCATCCCTTTTTACTTTATGTGGAATTACAAAGGAAAACAAATAAAAGATCGTTCAGATTTACCAAAAGAAGCAATTGGATTCGTTTACAAAATACACAACTGGAACGAAGGTAAATACTACATTGGCAAAAAGATATTGCTTAATAAACGTACTAGACAACCTTTAAAAGGTTATAAACGAAAAAGAGTAGATTATATTGAAAGTAATTGGTTAATTTACACTGGAAGCAATACACAAACAAAAAATTGGAGAAAAGAAGATTGTTATAAAGAAATAATATATATTTGCTACAACCGTACTATGATGACATATTACGAAACAATGTTACAATTTAAAGAAAACGTTTTAGAAAGTGATAAATTCATAAACGATAATATTTTAGGAAAGTTTTATAAAACAAAGATAAAAAAGTATATAGATGATGAAAAAACAAAAGAATTTTAAAGATGAAGGTGCAGATGAAATAAAAAGAATGCTGATCCAGCAGGAAATGGAAGAGCTTGAACTAGAAGCAGAACTAGATGTTGCTGAAGATATTGCTTATCCTCCTGTTGCTATTTCTTGTGGTACTTATATTGATGTTGGTACAGATGGTACAAAAAGAACTTACCCAATACCAATTGGAACTTATGGAAATTTTAGTTTTACACACGCTTATCCAAAGGTTGGTAAATCATTTTTTATGAGTTTACTTGTATCTGCTTATCAAGGTGGTAAAAACGAGTATACTGGTAAATTAAAAGGCCATAGACAAGGAAGAAAGATAATTCATTTTGATACAGAACAAGGTAAATTTCACGCTTCTAAAGTAGCAAGAAGACCATTAGTAATGAATGGATATATGCAAGATGATAATTATCATTTTTATGCTTTACGTACAATGGATTATAAACAAAGAAGAAACTTTATTGAATACATACTTTATACTAAATTTCAAAATGATAAAATTGGTTTAGTTGTTATTGATGGTATTGCAGATCTTTGTTCAGATGTAAATAATATGCAACAAACAACAGAAGTTGAAGATTTATTATTAAGATGGACTGGAGATTTAAATTGCCATATTTCAACAATTATTCATTCTAATTACGGTTCAACTAAACCAACAGGAATTCTTGGATCATCATTAGAAAAAAAATGTGAAACTCAAATAATGCTTGAAAAAAATACAGTAAATAAAGGTTGGGTTACTGCTGAATGCAGAAGGGGAAGGAATAGAAACTTTGATACATTTAGTTTTGCTTTTGAAGAAAACGGTTTACCTAAATTTGTTGTTGATGATTATGAATTTTAATTAAAATATATTTATGCAGAATTGGAAAGAAAAAGATTTATTTGAATGGCTATCAAAAAACCATTACAAAACATTAGTAAATAGTAAAAATCCAATTTCAAGGTGGGATTGTTATGATATTGAAACTCAAAACAGAATTGAGTTAAAATGTAGAAGAAAACATTATAATACTTTAATACTTGAAAAGTCAAAATACGATGCTATTATAAAAGAATCAGATAAAAATTTAGACATTCCAATTTATATAAACAGTACTCCAGAAGGAATATTTTTATTCAATCTAAACAAAATTGATATTAAATGGTTTACAAAATCTTTACCTGCATCAACAGAATTTAAAAAAAGAATGTGGATCAAAAAAGAAATAACAGAGCTAGATATAAACAAAGCAATAAAACTTAAATAAGATGGAAACAATAAAACTACTTAATAACGAAGAATTTAAAGTAAAAGACATATTAAAAAAAATGGATGATGATTCATTTTATTACGGTTATTTAAGTAAACACGCTTTAAGTAGTTCAATGTGTAAAAGTTTATTAGAAGGTCCAGAAGTATATGCAAACAAGTTAAAAGAACCTCCAAAGGCAAAAGAACCTCAACCATTCAGAGATGGAAGGTTGATACATTTATTGGCTTTAGAACCACATAGAATTGAAGAACTAACAATAATTGATAGTACAAAAGGAAGTAAATTATATAAACTTGCTATTGAAGAAAAACCAGCGCAAACAGTTTACACAAGAGCAGAGTTAAACAGATGTAAAGATATTGCTGATGCTGTTTTAGAAAATGATGATTTTAAAAACATTGTTAAAGATGCTTCTTTTGAAATTCCTTCAATATCAAATTACAATGGATTGCCATTTAGAGGAAAAGCAGATGTTTTATTACCTGGTGTTGTTGTTGATTTAAAAACAACAAGTGATATTGATAATTTTGATCAAGCTGCTTTACTTTATGGTTATGATTTACAAGCTGCATTGTATTTAGAATTATTTGAATCCTTTGAGTTTAAATATATTGTAGTTGATAAAAAAACAAAGGAAGTAAAAACAGTTCAGTTTAGTGATGACTTTATACAATCTGGATATGATAAACTTGATCTTGCAACTGAAAATTATTATAAGTATTTAGAAAATAAAGATTTTTATGATTTATAAAAACGAACAATGTAATAAACTAAATTCAGCAGCTTATAAGAGTTGTATTGATAGTTACTTTAATAGCAGGGATAGAAATGATATTTATGAATATTGGCTACAATTAACACAGTTAAAACGAAATTGTGAAGCAGAAGGAGTGCAAAAGGCTTTAGAACTAATTGAAATATATGAAGATATAAATGCCAAAGATTAAGAAAAAAATAGTTTTAAAGAACTGTAATATTGAAGCACAAGCACATTGCTTTAAAAAAGGTTTTATTATTTATCCAAAGTTATTTGGATCTAAATTTAAAGTATGGTATTCAAGAGGAGGTTCTGGTAAATATTATATGAACGGTAAAGAATTTAATAAACAAGAATCATTCCAAGCAATTTGGGATTTATACACAAAAATATATAATTATGACAAGAAGCACACAAGCACATTATGACAATGGAAAAGATTACGATGTAATAGATGTAATAAATGATTTTAACTTAAACTTCTCTAGAGGCAATATATTAAAGTATATTTGCAGAGCTGGAAAAAAGAAAGATGAATTGCAAGATTTATTAAAAGCAAAAGACTATTTAGAAAGGGAAATAGAGAGAATAAGGGAAGCAATATAGCTTCTCTTTTTTTATTTAAAATGTTAAAAAAATGTTAAAATTTGTTAAAAGATATTTAATAACTTAAAATGTTTTGTATATTGCAGTATAATTAAAAACAAAGACAAATGGAAACAATTAAAAGAATTATCAAAGAACGAAAAGAGAACAAGAACCTAAAACCTTACAAGGTTGTAACATTATCAACTGGAGTTGTATGTGAACATTATACTAACGGACAAGTAAAAGTAATATAGTTATGTATAGAAGATTATTAATACAAAAGATTCAGCAGTTGATTGACAAGCTTCCAATAAGCAAAAAAAGAAAAGCAGCAAAAGAAGATTTATTAAATTTGAAGTTAAGTTCTGATGATAAATTTTTTATTTCATTGGCTAATAAATATAAAAAACTAAAATAAGATGAAAAGATTTTTAACAAAAACAATAGAATATGCATTTAGTTTCTTTATGACTATCATTGCTATATTTATTATTCTTATATTTACATCAATAATAATTAACCTAATTGTAAAATGATAGAAACCATACAACAAATAAAAGATCTAGCTGTATTAACGGATAATTTATATCTTTTAAACAGAATGGAGTTACTTGAACTTCAGATTAAAGAAGAAATATTAAAAGCAAAAATAGAAACATTAAACGATAAATTATGATACCAGAATTAAAAGACAAGATATTATCAATAAGACCAGAATACTCAAACAATAGCAATTCAATGAATCCATTACCTTATGATATTACTTTATACTATCAAGAAGATGATTATTTAATTGATTTTAATTTAGATGTAAATGGCACATTATATGCAGAAGTTTTAAAAGATGAAGAAGATTATGAATTAACAGATTCAGATGTAAATTTTATATACAAATATTTAAGTGGTTTACTTGATGAAGAAACAAGATTAACAAAACAATATTACCAAGCTGAAGGAGATCAGCAACAACAAACATATTTTATTAGATAAAAATTAAATTAACCAATTAAAACCAATTAAAATGATCAAAGAATTTAAAAAAACAGAATTAAAAGAATTATTACAACCAAAAAATTTACTAGAATTTAATAGGGATTTAAGTGGGAAGCACGTACAAAAAATGATTAAAAGCATTGTTGATTGTGGAATATTAAGATTTCCTGTTGTTGGAGATGTATCTGCTTTTGATAAAAGAAAGTATGTTATTATTGATGGCCAACATTTATGTAAAGCAATTGTTAATTTACCAAAGGGTAATTCTATAAATAAAGTAAATGCTATCACAAAAATATACACAAACAAAAAAGAAGTGATTGAAGATATTTCAAAATTAAACAATACACAAAAATCTTGGAATGATGAAAATTATTTAGATGCTTGGTTTAAATATGGAAGAAGCAATGAAATGTATTTCAGTAATTACGCTTATTTATATAATTTATATAATGAAATTTATGATGGTTTACCTTGTGGATTTTTAGTGGACTTGTATTCTGTTTCTAAATCTTCATTTAGAGAAGGTAATCTTGAGTTTAAAAATAGAGAATTTAGTGATAAACTTGCAAGTTTATGTTATGATTTAAAGAAGGATTTTAAAAAAGCATCTTTTGCTTTAACTGGTTTATCAGTATGGGCTTTTGCAAGAATCAATGAAAAGAAAGATATTGATTTTTTTAAATTAAGATCAAGACTATTCAGAGCTTTATCTAACCAAGAAGATAAAAATATTCAAGGAAGGGAAGAATTTAAAGAATTTGTTAAAGAAACATATACAAGATTATAATTATGAAACCAACAGAAAAACAATTAGAAAAAATAAGTGGAGCAATTATAACTTCATTTGTAAATTTACATTTTTTAGAAGAAGCAGATAGTATTGGGTTATTTAGACAAAGGGTTAAAAACAATGTAAGAAGAACAATGGCTGATCTTATTGATATTGAAAACAACTACTTTGCAAAAGTTGAAGAAGTAGATGAAAAAGATTTAGGAGATAAATTAGTCGCAAACAAATTAGAGTTTGTTCAATGGTTATTAAATAAATTTGATTTTAATGATTTCAGTAAATTACAAGAAGTTTGTTCAGCTTATTCTTTAGACCCAAAAGAATTATCAGATACATCAGATAAAATTCTATTTAATAATGGTGCAAAAATAGTTGAATAATATGAGAGGAGCTTATAACAAACAAGCAGCAGATGAATTAGCAATAGACTTTGAACTATTAACAGGAATTGATATAAACAGCATATCAAGAGAAACTAAAATAATGTACTCCAGAACATTATTCTATAAAATATTAAAAGATGTTAATTTTATGAATGATAGAATGATTGCAGACTGGTTTAAATCAAGAGGTGTAAAAAGAAATAGAGCTTCTATATTTCAAGCATTATCAAAAGTAAATATCTACTATAAATCTTTTAAATTATTTAGAGATTATTATGATGTATATTTTAAAGACAAAGCAAAAGAACGTTTAACTCTTGAGAAAACACAAAAGAAAGCGTTAAAGGAATCTAAATTTAATGTGCATCAAAATATATTAAAAGGTAAATTAGATCGTTTAGATGTTCTTATTAATGATTTACCAATTGATAAAAGAAGTGAAATATATGAGTTAGTAAATTTGAGAGTTAAATCTTGGAACTGGAAAACAAAAGATAATTACGAAATAATAAACTGTGAAGGATCTTTAGAAGGTTTATGTTATTAATTAGAATTAATATAAATAATAAATAAAACTGAATGAATAACTAAAATTGTCATAAAAAAAACATTATATATAAAGTGCTTTTATAGTTTAGTATATATTTTAAGGTATGACTTAACATATCTGTTTTTCTAAAAATATTAGCAATAAAAACAATTTCTATTTGCATTAATGGGGGGATTGTGTTTAATTCTTAAACCTTTTTTGTTTATAACTATTTATTCAGTTTTGTTATTAATAACGTATTTTTATATAAATATAAATTTATGTTAGAAAAAGTCTTTAAAGATCATAAAAAATGGATTAACACCGTTTTAAAATTTGGTTGCAGTAAAACAGAAGCTGAAGATATTGTAGGAGATATGTATGTAATCATTGGCAAGATGTTAAACAATGGTTTGAATATTGCTTATGGAGATGAAGTAAACTACTATTACATTTATAGAACTTTAAGAACTTCCTTTCTTCAATTATGTAATAAAAAGAAAAAGGAAAACAAAGTACCTTTAGATTTAATCGTTGATATTGAATCTGGAGAATATATTGATTTTGAAAAAGCAAGTGAAACTGTTTTAAATGAATTGGACAATATGCATTGGTACAATAAAAAATTGTTTAATTTAGTTCAATATGAATACAGTATTACAGATCTTTCAAAGAAAACAAATATACCCTATCATTCAATTTATAACACGTATAGAAAAACAAAAGATAAATTAACTAAAAAGATTTTAGAATGAGACTAGGAGATCTAATAGAACGTATTACAACCTACACAGGAATCAAATGGATTGTTAAAAAGATATTCGGTGAAGATTGTGGATGCGATAAAAGACAAGAACAATTAAATGATATCGAGTTATGGTAGAAGATAAAATTATTTGGCAAGGTGTTAAACAAAGAACAACATCTAAAATGAGTAATGAGGATTTTAAAATAATGTGTAGACTTCATTCAAAATATTTTAATCATAAGTATTCAGAACCTTGCACCTGCAATAAAAATAGATTAAGACAATGGATCAAAGAATTAAATGAGAAGCTGGTTTAAAAACTAGCTTTTTTTTTATTATATAATTATATGAATAATCAAATTATTTCAAATGTCAGAAAATAAAAGAGGAGGAAAAAGAGAGGGTGCTGGTCGTAAAAGTAAATCAGAAGAAGTGCAAATGATTGAACGATTATCTCCATTAGAACCAAAAGCATTTAAAGCTCTTGAAAAAGGAGTTGAAGAAGGAGACTTTAAGTTTGTGCAAATGTTTTATAATTATTATGCAGGTAAACCAAAAGAAACAAAAGACATCTCAATAACATCAGAACAACCTTTATTTGATTTAGATTAGTGTTTCAAACAACAACAGCCATAAGAAAATTATATGCTCTTAAAAAGCGTAAAAAGGTTATTCAAGGAGGTACATCTGCTGGTAAGACTTTTGGTATTATACCAATTCTTATTGATAGGTGTATAAGAACTCCTATGCTTGAAACAAGTGTTGTATCTGAATCAATCCCACATTTAAGAAGGGGAGCAATGAAAGACTTTCTTAAAATAATGATTGAAACAAATAGGTTCAGAGATAACCAATGGAACAGATCATCATTAAAATATACTTTCACAAACGGTAGTTATATTGAATTCTTTTCAGTTGAACAACCAGATAAATTAAGAGGTGCAAGAAGGAGTGTGTTATATGTAAATGAAGCAAATAATGTACCTTTTGAAGCATATACACAATTATCAATAAGAACTTCTGGAGATATATGGATTGATTTTAATCCAACAGCAAACTTTTGGGCGCATAAAGAAGTAGTTGGTAATGATGATGCGGATTTTATAACACTTACTTATTTAGACAATGAAGCATTGCCAGAAACGATTGTAAAAGATATTGAAGCTGCAAGAGATAAAGCAAAGACATCAGAGTATTGGTCAAACTGGTGGAGGGTTTACGGACTTGGTCAAATAGGTTCTTTAGAAGGTGTGTGTATAAAAGAATGGAAAGAGATACAATTACCATCAGAAGCAAGATTATTGTGCTATGGTATGGATTTTGGTTATAGCAATGACCCAACTACATTAATAGGTTTATATAAATACAATGATGCTTATATATTTGATGAAATTATCTATCAAAAAAAATTACTTAATTCAGATATATCAAAACTATTAAATGAAAACAATATACAAGAAGTAATATATGCTGATTCAGCAGAACCAAAATCAATTGCAGAACTAAAAACATATAGGCACAAAATACTTCCTTGTACAAAAGGAAAGGATTCAATTGTATATGGTATTAATCTAATCAATCAAAACAAAATCTTTGTAACAAGTAGAAGCAAGAACTTAATAAAAGAACTGCAATCTTATACTTGGATGAAAGATAGAGAAGGGAATACTATTAATAAACCTATTGATGCTTTTAATCATTGTATTGATGCTTGTCGTTATGCAATTACATCACAATTAAAGAATCCAAACGCTGGTAAATACTTTATAAGATAATGGATAATTTACAAATGATTGCAATGGTGGAATGTTTTATACATCACAAAACAGGAAAAGAAATAAGGATTGCAAAACCAAATAAACCAAATCAATATTTACTTCTAGTAAAAGCATTTGAAAATTGTAAACACTTTTTTATAAAAAATTAACATTAAAGTATTATATAAGTATGAAGATTGAAATAAACGTTCCAACTAACTTAAATGAAATAACTTTAGAACAGTATCAAAAGTTTCTAAAGATAGCAGAAAACAATCCAGAAGGCAATTTTTTAAATGCTAAAATGATTGAAATATTTTGTGGAATACCTTTATCTGATAGCTACAAATTAAAAATGAGTAGTGTTACAGCAATAATAGATATCTTATCTGAATTACTTGCATCTAAACCAGACCACGTTGAAAGGTTTGAAATGAATGGAGTTGAATACGGTTTTATACCAGATTTAGATGATATGAGTTTAGGAGAATATATTGATCTAGATAACAATGCAAGTAAATGGGAACAGATGCATCTTGCAATGAATGTTTTATACAGGCCAATTAAAACAAGTAAGCTAGGGAAATATAACATAGAAGATTACGATGTAAACAATCCAGAGGTGATGAAAGATATGCCTTTAGGTGCAGCTATTGGTAGTCTTTTTTTTTTCTACAATTTAGGAATAGAGTTGTCGAGGCATACGATACTTTATTCCAACAATCAAGCGGAGATGGTGGCTATTCAAAAGCAGCTCAATTCGGAAGCAAATGGGGATGGTATCAATCAATTTATGCACTCGCTAACGGATGTGTTGAACGATTTGAAGATATCACTAAATTAAATGTACATCAATGCTTTACTTTTTTATCATTCACAAAAGAGAAGGCAGAGATAGAGCAACAACAAATAAAAAATAAATTCTAATGAAGGGATTTTATCAAGTAACAGAAACAATAAAGAATCAATTGTTATCAGATGTAAATGTAAATACAGTTACAACTGGAGATATTACACGCATTGATTTAGGTAAGCAGACAATGTATCCTTTATCACATATCATTGTGAACAATGTAAGTAATGATGACAATGTATTGCGTTTTAGTTTATCTGTTTTAGCAATGGATGTTGTAGATGTTTCAAAAGAAGAAGTGGTTGATATTTTTGTAGGTAATAATAACGAGCAAGATATATTGAATACACAGTTGGCTGTACTTAATAAGTTGGTGCAGGTTTTAAGAGGTGGAACATTATACCAAGACTTGTATCAGTTAGATGGTTCTCCAAACTTTGAACCTTTTTATGATAGGTTTGAAAACGAGGTTGCTGGATGGGCTTTAACTTTAGATGTATTGATTCCAAATGAGATTGATATATGTTAGATAATGTAGAGAAAGAATTAAGGAATTTTGCAAAGTATGTAGTAACAAAATCCAGAATGAATATTAAAACTTCTGATAAAAATGCTACTGGAGAATTGTCAAAAAGTTTAGATTCTGATGTAAAGGTTTCTAAAAATAGTTTTCAATTAACTTTCTCAATGGAAGATTATGGTGTGTTTCAAGACAAAGGAGTAAGAGGAAAAACATCAAGTACAAAAGCTCCAAACAGTCCATTTAGATTTGGATCTGGCAAAGGTAAAAAAGGAGGTTTAACAGAGGGAATAAATAAGTGGGTTAAAAGAAGGCGTTTTCAGTTTAGAGATAAAAAAACAGGGAGGTTTATGAGTTATAATAGCACAGCTTTCTTGATTAGTAGAAGCATTTATAATAAAGGTATTGCACCTAGTTTATTCTTTACCAAACCATTTGAGAAAGCATTTAAGAATTTAGATAAAGATTTAATTGAAGCATATAAATTAGATGTTGAGCAATTAATAAAAACAACAGTAAACAATTAAGTAATGGCAAATGTATTATTAAGAAGTCCTTATTATATTTCAGAAAATATTGGTTCAGATTTATCAGCTAAAATAGAAATCACAATAGATGGTACTTTAGCTTATAGAATAGTAAAAAACAAACCTGCAAATAATAACAACTTTGTATTGTTTGAGATTTCAGAACTTGTAAGGGACTATATAGATATTAAATACAACGGAAGTATAAATGCATCAGATTTAAATGTGAATGTAAGTTATGTATTGTATAAATATACTCTTGCAAATGCTGGAGGACAAGAAACTAATTTAGGTACTACAACTTTCTTTGGAATTGATGGATATGGTTATTTTGAAGAAGGTTCTAATCCAAGTACTACTCAAGGTTATATGCAATCAAACGATATTATCTATACTTTATATGGAGAAGATATACGAATACCAGTAGATAGAAATGAAATAAAAGAAGTTACATATTTATACAAAGGTTCACAAACATTTAATAAAGTAGTGCCTTCAAGTAGTACAGAAGTATTTGAATATATTGAAGCAACTGATAGTTTTAAAGAACGAGTAATAGAAGATGGTGGAACTTATGAAGAAAGTAGTTGTTTAAATTCTTTCTTACAAAACAATGATTTATATTTAGTTGATAAAGTAGTTTTAGAAACTGGTTCTGAATTGCTTAAAAATGGAAGTTTTGAGAATGATAGTTATTGGAATATTCAACCAACAGATAATATTTCTAATGGTGCTTTGAATATAAGCGGAGCAGGTTCAAGAGTTTCAAGTAGTTTTGTACCTAAAGCAGGAAATAAATATACTGTTACATTTGAAATAACATCTTACACTTCTGGTTCAATAGCTGCGTTTACTAGTTCTGGTGGGGTTAATATAAGTGGCCCACTTAATGAAGTTGGTGTATATACATATACTTTTACTCAAGGGGTAACTGGAAATAATAGATTTAATTTTTATACAAGTACTGGTTTTGTTGGTTCTATTGATAATGTATCTATAAAAGCAGAAGGTACTGAATTAATACCAAGTATAGATATAACAAGTTATAGCAATGGCGTTGGTTGGTTTGCTGGTGGCAATACTCCTGCTAATACAATTAGAACGAGTAATGTAACTTCTCCTATTGGAGATGTATCAGCATATAACGTAACAAGTCCGTCTGGTAATAATGGATATGTATCTACAACTGGAATTCAAGGAACAGATGGGGAAAAGGTTACTATATCTGTTTTTCTTAAAGGAACTGGAGATGTTCAAATTAAACTTCAAGAATTAGGGGATGATTATACAAACTACTTTACCAAAACAATAACAATGACAAGTAATTGGGTTGAACACAAAGTTTCTGGGATTAAAGCAAGAGATGGGAATCCTTCAAGAATGGTTATAAGGTCAGCTGGAACAAGTGCTTTAGATGTTGATATTTGGCATCCTTCAGTAAGATTACCAGAAACTAAAATAGTAGATGTAATTACTTTAAACGAATGTAAATACGAACCAATAAAATTAACTTTTGTAAATCGTTTTGGTGCGTTACAAGATTTATGGTTCTTTAAAAAATCAATAGAAAAAGTAAACACTAAAAAAGAAACATTTAATAGGTTTACTATTAATTCACAAACTGGTGTTTATGATACTTCAATACACCAAAATCAAACGTTTAATGTAAACTCAAGTAAAAAGCTGACTATCAATACTGGTTATGTAGATGAAAGTTACAATGATTTAATGCAGGAGTTAATGCAATCAGAACAGATCTGGTTAGAATTAAATTCAGTTGTTACACCTGTAAATTTAAATACAAATAGTTTGACATTTAAAACAAGTGTAAATGATAGACTAGTAGATTATACAGTAGAAGTTTCTTATTCTTTTGATGCTATAAATAACATTCGATAAATGCAGAAGATACAATTATATATTGAAGGGCAAAGGTTAGATACTTTTACAGATGAAAGTGTCGTAATAACGCAATCAATAAAGAACGTAAAAGATATTGCAAAAATATTTACGGACTTTACAAAAACGTTTAGTTTACCAGCAAGTAAAACGAATAATAAAATATTTAAGCATTATTACAATTTTGATATTGTTGGAGGTTTTGATGCAAGGATTAGAAAACCTGCAAATATAGAATTAAACAATACACCATTTACAGAGGGGTTAATAAAACTTGAAGGGGTTGATTTAAGGGATAATAAACCTCATACATATAAGATTACATTCTTTGGGAATACTGTTACCTTAAAAGATATTTTAGGAGATGATAAATTACTAGAATTAAATACTTTAACCGATTTAAACAAAACATACGATGCGTCAAATGTAAGAACTTCTTTACAAGCAAACCCAGCTACAAGTGATATTATTGTTCCATTAATTACGCATACACAACAATTAACCTATGATTCTCATAGTTCAGCAAATGACCCTGGTAATATAGCATTTGACAATGGACACGTTCACGGAGTTTTATATTCAGAATTAAAATACGCAATTAGATTGCATAAAATAATTGAAGCAATAGAGGATAAATATCCAGCTTTGTCTTTTAGTAATGATTTTTTTAACAGCACAAATGCACCTTATTACAATCTTTTTATGTGGTTGCACAGAAAAAAAGGAGGTGTAGAAAATTTAAATAAAGATGTAAATACTATTTTAATTAGTGGTTGGACACCAACAAGTTTGGATAGTAATACTAAAACTAAAATGCTTTCATCTTCTGTTTTTCAAGTTACTGGTATTAGTTCTTATTATCTTGGTATTAGTTTATTATTATATCCAAATACATCATACATTACAACGGAATATACTGTTTTAATTTATTTTAACGGAAGTCAAGTTTATAGTACTGGTAATATTACTGGAAATATATCTATTACAAAAAATAATTTTTATAGTGGTTCAGGGGATTACTCTGCATATATACAATCAAATTCTGATATTAATTTTGATACTATTAGATGGAGTGGCGCTTATGAAAAACCTAGTGTGCCACAGCCACAAACTTTTAACTATATATTATCTAATTATCAATACACAAATACTTTTGAATTTGATATTACTCAACAAATACCAGATATAAAAATAATTGATTTTTTAAGTGGGTTATTTAAAATGTTTAATCTTACAGCATATGTTGAAAAAAACAAAACAGAAATAACAGTTAAAACTTTAGATGATTTTTATTTAGAAGGTGGTTCTTATGATATAACTAAATATGTAGATGTTAGTAAAAGTCAAGTAAATGTTGCTTTACCATATAGAGAAATTAACTTTAAACACGAGGACACAAAAACATTTTTAGCTGCAAAGCATACGCAAATTTCTGGAAGTAATTGGGGGGAATCACAATACGATAGTGGGCAAAAATTAGATGGTAGTATCTACAATGTAAAGACACCATTTGCACAAATGAAATATGAAAGATTAATTGATGAAAATACAAATAATGGCGATGGTATTACAACTGCACAATATGGTTGGTTTGTAGATGACAATCAAGAGTCTTATATAGGAAAACCTTTGTTGTTTTATCCAATAAGAGTAACAAGCGGGAATCAAATAGCTTTTTTAAATTCTCCAACACA
>Ga0228662_1000770_pt1 | contig 14658 bp, 30 predicted proteins | sample 76DmetaG_FD_183173 | JGI IMG/M metagenome (GOLD analysis project Ga0228662, IMG submission 183173) | Seawater microbial communities from Monterey Bay, California, United States - 76D | ecosystem: Environmental > Aquatic > Marine > Coastal | place: USA: California | collected 2016-11-10
GTTATATTTTGAGTCCATTGTACTTTATAAATAGCAGTTGCACCAGCACCACCTACGTTAGTTTGTTTTACAACATCTGCAATTCCATTAGAAATTGCCTTACCATCACCAATACTCCAACCACCACCAAAACTCCAATTCTGTCCGACCTCTTTGACTGATACATTGTCTATTGTTAATATCCCACTTGTATTAGCTGAAGTAACCCTAATAACTAAATTTGAACCTGCTGAAACTTTATAACCAGTAATAGTTTCAACCCCTCCATTTAATGTATGTGTTATATAATCATTACCTCCTATATAAACTCTTATTTCTTGTGAACTTAAAGTAGATGATATTATATCAAGAGAATAAGTATAAAATTTTCCACTTGTTAAAATTCCTGATTGTGTTAACATTTGATTTGTTCCATTACCTGTACACACTTCATTATTATTTCCGTATGTCCAAGTACCACTTTCGTTCCATTCAGCTGATGAGCCAGTAAAATCTCCATTAGTAACTAACTCACTACCTATTTCACTAAAATCCCCATTCTGTACTAAATTACCACTTAATATTTGAACATTCTCTATAAGTCCTTGTGAGTTTACTCTTGTAGCAGCAGAACCTCTTTGGAAATCGAAATCAGCGTCTATTACTTCTTTTACTGATACGTTGTCTATTGTTGCAGACGTTATAGTTCCAGCTTTTCTTTTTAATTCAAGTATATTGCTGTTAGCTTTTATAAACCCTTCATAAATCCCTTCTTCTGTAATTTCTATATCAGTACCAGCACCAACATATATAACGATATTATTAGTTACAGACTTTACCTCAATTCTGTATTTGTAAATTTTACCAGTTGTTAAAATATTTTGAGAAATAGCAGCATAACTACCATCAGTAGTTGTTATAGTTGCTTCGCCATTAGATATGGTTGCTTGTATTTTACTCCAATCACTATCCGTATCAAACGAGCCATTAACAACCAATTCATCTCCTAAATACTGTACTGGCTTAACACTATGTAACTTCCCATCACTATAAGCAGTAGGAGTTGTTATTATACTTGCTTTCTCTAATAAGTTTACATCATCTAAATCTTGTAAAGTAGCTTTTGTACAGTTTTTATTTTCAAAATAAGTAGACCTAGCTTTAAGCTTACTAAGTAAACTACCTACTAGAGTAAAACCTTTTCTTACGGCGTTGGTAAATGTTGTATTTAATAAGCTTAACATATATTTTTATTAGTTGATTGCTAAAATATCACTTGCAGTCGTTGCTGCCAATACCGCTTTAACAACGATAGGTAAGAATGAACCGTCTGCTACGTTTTTTATAACTACAGTAGCATCACTGTTGTCACCGGCCATTCTAACAGATAAGTCACCTCCTGTACCTACGTACAAAGCAGCTTCTCCTCTAGGTACAAAACTTTCTGTAAAGTTAGTGTCACTTTTAGTAACAGCTTTAGCATCCCTAGAAATTGCTTTTGTTTCTTGTTCTAAGTTAAAATACTTTCCCATTTTTATTATTTATTATTTTGTTAATTTATTTTTCTTTTCGTATGATCTCGCTCCTACTAATCCTAACATTCCGAATAGTACTTGCATGGTAATAGTGGTATCTATTTTTGGAAACTCAATTGTCCAGCCGTTTACTGTAAAAACAAACCTTAGTAAAGGCTCTACAAATACAGCGTATAATAAACCTAATCCACATACCCAACCTATAAACGGTCTCCACCCTGCGACAAACACAGTTCTGTGAGTTGCTTCAGCTTCGTTTATTTTAGTTTGAACTTCGGCTAGTTTACCTGCTATTTCTAATTTTTTATTAGGATCAAGCTCTTTGCCTTTAATTGCTTCTCTAATATCTTTAGCTAGTGAACCAATACCTTTTGTTCCGCTACCTAACAATCTACTTAGCCAACTCATTTATTAGTATTTACCTCTAACTCCAGATGGGTTAGATTTTTTAGAACCACCTTTACCTGCCCATAAATTTTTACAAGCCCAATATCTAGCAGTTAACTTGCTTTTAGCTGTACCACATTTGTGACGAGCTTTAAAAGACTTACGAGCGGCAGCACTATAATTGTGACCATACCCAGAAGCTCCAAAGTGAATTAGTTTTTCTTTGCCGCCTTCGCAAGCTTTTACCATTTTCTTTTTACCTTTACGGTCTGATTTTTTAGGCTTATTGCAAGCCATTTTACTTTTGTCTGCCATATTTATTAATGTTTACAACCGCAAGGTTTTTTAGTTTTTACTTTTTTTTTAGTAACAGTTTTTTTACCTGTTTTTTTAGCGTAAGCTTTAGCTGCTGCTTTTCCTTTTGTCGTGTACGCGAATTTTTTTCCCCCTACTTTTGGCATAATATTTATTTTTTACGTTTTAATGATGATGTTCTTTTACCCATACCTACTCTTTTCTTTTCAGCTACTGCTTTCTTTTTTTCAGCAGGAGACATTTCTTTCCAAGTTTTAGGTGTTTTACTACTTACTCTTTTACTTGGCCTACACTTTTTAGTTTTTTTGTTTTTAGTAGAACCGCAAACGTTACCTTTTTCGTCTGTCCACTTTTCTTTGAACCAACGCTTAAGAGCAGCACCTTTTTTAGTTTTCCTAACAGCCATTACTTTCGCTTTTTACTTTTAGCTTTTCTACACTTAGCAATAGCTCCGCTAGCATACGCAGACGGAAATACTTTATAAGATCTTTTCACTTTGTGATAACAAGAATCTTTTTTAGTTTTTGATTTCATATTACTTTGTATTTAGTTTTACCGTTTTCTTTATAAGCTTTTAAACAACGACCTCTATTGGAATCTACGGATACGTAAGATACATGAATCCAAGCAGGGTTTTTATCATCCCCAAACTCCCATATCATTTGATCAAAGTCTAAGTTGTTTTTAATATACTCATACATTTCTGCGTTGGTCTTATTACCTAAAGTATCATCTATATCCATAGCTCTACCTTCGCAGTGTTGCGATTTAGAACTACCTCCAATAGCTCTGTTTAATTCAACACTCCTAAAAAAAGAGTTTATCATTATTGGTCCTCCAACCCATTTTCTAAGTGGCTCAAATATGTTTTCAGCTAGCACTTGCATATTAGACATGTGATAATCGCTAGGAGTGTTATCTATATCTAACCTTAATGCCGTTGAGCTGCGGATACCTTCCTTATAAGATATATGTTTACTTATCATTCTTATCTTTATTCATCAAGTACCATCTTTGCAGGGTGTATCCTATTGAAACACTTAAAAGTATTATTTTTAAAACTGCATCTATATTTGTAAAACTTAACATCAAGCTACTTCCATTTAGGGCATATATTTTTATATCGGTAAAATTCATTGGGTATATATTTTATAAAGAGCTTATGTCTTCTATAATTCTTTCTTTTATTTCTTGTTTCAACCCAGTGGTAGCCATTTGTCTTTGTTCATTAGTGCCAAATACAGCAGCGGCTTTTTCTTGAGTAGCTGGAGGGAAAACAGGTGAAGACGCGGCAGAATTATACGATTCAGACATAGGAATATTAGGCTCTGCAACACGAGTAGCTAATTGCCCTAAAGAAGAATTCATTAAATCGTTAATTCCTCCATTGCTGGGATTTTTTGCAGATGTTACTGCTGATAGTGCTGTTCCAAACATATTTTATCTGTTTTTGTCTTTATTTACATTGTTTATTGCTGTTTGTAAAACTTTATCTGTATACGTTTTACCTCTCATAATACTGTTTCTTTTTTCGCTAGTCGGAATATCCTCTTCGCCTAACATTATTCGATACATGCGGCTTATTAGCTGTTTACACTTAAAGGATACTTTGTATATATTATATTTTTGAGTGGTTCTGTTGCGTTTTCTCCACACAACAATCCAACCCTCTTTTAGTAACCTATTCCATCGTCTATTATCCCAGCTATAAGCGTATGTACCTATTTGAAAGTCGTGTTTTGTAAAATAATCCATACAATCAAAATAAATGAGTAGCTCAAGATCTGCATCGTTTAACTCATTATTCCTGCATGCCCATTTACGTATAACACGGTAATGCTTTAATAAATTTAATTCTTTTATGTCTTTAGCGTTAACTCGCATTACAAAACAACAACTATATCTTGGTTTTTTATAACATGCAGCTTTTCATTGTCAATTTCTATTCCATGACCTGCATTTCTATCAAAATATACTGTGTCATTTTCGCTAACACCTACAACTTCTTCTCCTATCGATATTATAGTAGCTTTTCGATATCTTATATCTTCTCTACTTTTTTCATTAAGAATCAAACCACCTTTTGTTTTAGTGGTTGACTCTTTAATGATTTTTATTATTAAGTTTCTACCTATTGCTTTCATCTTCTACTCTTAAGTTATTGATTACACAATCGGTTGATAATATTGTAGTAGCAACTGACGCTGCGTTTTTAAGTGCACTTTTAGTAACTAATAAAGGATCTATAATACCTTTTTTAATCATACTAACACTTTTACCGGTAACTACGTCAATCCCTTTGCCTTTTCCGTTAGGATATACCTCATTTAACCCAGCGTTTTTTAATATAGTTAAGTAAGGCGCTTTAATAGCCTCTAGTAATACTTTTTCATTTTCGTTAGCTGCTTTTACTGCCGCTGCAGCGTTTAGCAATGCAATTCCCCCTCCTGGTACAATACCTTCTTTAATAGCTGCTTTTGTGGCACACATCGCATCTTCTACTCTATCCTGCTTTTCTTTAAGCTCTACCTCTGAACTTGCGCCCACTTTTATAACAGCTACTTTACAAGAAAGTAAGCCTAATCTTTTTTCTAATCTATTTATATGACCTGGCAAAGTTTCTTTTTCCAACTCTTTTGTAATCTCATCAATTACATTTTGCACTTCTTCCGTGGTCTCTTCTACCTGTATAATAGTCTCCTCGCTGTTTGTAATAGACTTTAAACAAGTTCCAAGCAATTCTACCTCTATCATATCTAAATCGTCTCCAAGGTCTTCATTTACGACCGTAGCTCCAGTTAACAGCGCTAAGTCTTGAAGTTTTTGTTTTCGATATATACCAAAATCAGGTGTATCTATAATATTTACTTTAATATTACCTTTTAGCTTGTTCATTGCCAAAGCAGATACAACTTGCTCGTCGGCTTCACCTATAATAAGTAAAGGTTTATTATTTTTTATAACGTACTCCAATACACTTTGTATTTTACGTATGTTCTCTATTTTATTTTCAACTAGTAAAACTAATGGATTATCTAGTACTGCTTCTTTTTTACTTTCATCCGTTATAAAGTGAAAGTTTTTTAAAGGCTTATCGATTGCAGCTCCATTTATTACTTCGTAACTTGTACTGCTGTCGTTTGACACTTCCATGGTAACTACCCCGTTTTTACCAACCTCTTTAAAAGCTTCTGCAATAATATTACCTAAAACAGAATCATTGTTAGCCGATATGGTTGCAACGTTGTTTATCATATTGCCTTCAACCGGTACTGCTACCTTCTCTAAATGTTTGATTACTTTCTTAGTAGCATCTTCAATACCTTTTTTCATTTCTCTAGACCCACTGTTGTTTTCGGCATATGCTTTAGAAAGAATTGAGTGTGCTAGCACTGTAGCCGTTGTTGTTCCGTCTCCGGCTTCTTTTACAGTTTGCCTAGCTGCTTCCTTTAAAAGCGTTGCACCCATATTCTCAATAGGATCTCTAAGTGTTATTGAATTTGCTACAGTTACACCATCTTTAGTAATAACTGGTTTACCTAATTCGTTTTCCAGCATAACACATTTTCCACTAGCTCCAAGCGTTGAGCTTACTGCTTTTGTTAATTTGTCGATGCCTTTAAACACATTATTTTTTGCCTCATCGCCGAAGCTGAGGTTTTTTACAATTGCGTTACTCATTTTATTTAATTGAATTTAATTTTTAATACTATGGTAGTATTATTACGCGTTTGCAGAGTAAATTACTTTTTATTTAGTTAGTTATTTAGGGTTTTGCCATGTAAAATACAAGTCTTCATTTACAGGTGCGATTTGAGACTGTATGTCCGCAGCTATACTGGCTTGCATTTGCTCTACGTCTAAAGAGTTTTCCAACCACCCAATAACTACAGCTTCAAAAGCTTCACTATCTTCATAAGGAGTAAAAGAATCTCCTTTTACATAAGTATATCCTTGAGTACCGATGTTGGTGCTTGAATAAACTTTTCCATCAGACTCTTCAGAACCTGTGTATCTGTAATGCACTGTGTAGATTACGTTTTCTTCACCTTCAGCTTGAATGTGAGCGTTCATTTGTGGGATATCCCATTTGTAAGTAATTGCCATTTTTATTTATTTATTTATTTATTTATTTGTTTATCACATTGTTTGAGCGCTCACTTTCCACCAGCTACTTCCGTTGTAAAAACATAAAGTATTTAAAGTTGTGTTATACACCGTAAGACCGTTACTTGGTGAAGATATCGCATTTACCTGTGCTGTAGTCATCCTAGGCAAAAGAACCCCACTAGTAGTACTTTCTATATCAAGTTTAGCTGCAGGATTAGTTGTACCTATACCTACATTACCATCAGTAACTCTTAATACCTCACTTGAATTGTTGTCCATTATACGAGTTGAAAACTCTTGACCGTCCCAATCACCTAATGTTAAAACACCTGAGTTCTCTAAAGCCCACCCCATTCCATTTATTAAATAACCCTCAGAATCAATTTCACCATTAACTTCTAATTTCGAACCTGGACTAGTCGTCCCGATACCTACATTACCGTTTGCTAAGAACCTTACTTTTTCAGAGTTGTTTGGAGTAAAAGATATATAAGAGCCGTCTATACCTGTTATTTTAGCAGCTCCTAGCCCCCATTTAATGCTCTGCCCTGTGTTTAGTCCTAAGCTTCCTGCTACGTATAACTTTTCTGATGGACTCGTAGTCCCGATCCCGACGTTACCTGCTGAGGTGATTCTCATGCGCTCAGCTTGATTAACTACTGTGGTACTTGATGACTTTATTATAACGTTCCCATAACCTCCTAGCACTAAATCGTTTGAATCTCTTTTTATTCCTACGTTTTGATTGTTTATATAAAAGCCATTATTTTGACCTACTCTAACGTTCCCTTCGACGTCTAACTTTTCACTAGGACTAGTTGTCCCGATACCGACGTTGCCGTTTTCTATTATAGTGTTACCTGTTGTCCTTATCTTTACATTTCCTGAGTTCTGAGAACCTATATGTATTTCTTTAGAACCATATCCGTAACCTAAATATACAGCCGCAGCATCGTATCCCGCTAAAATACTATTAGCAACATCTATACTAGTTATATAGTTTTTAATACCTAATCCATAGCCTGTTTGAGCTATTTCCAAAGGATAGCTAGGCGCAGTCGTGCCGATCCCTACGTTGCCGTTTGAATTAATAGTTACTCTTGAACTGCCGGCTGTACCTAAATTTACATAATTATCGCCAAGCGTTATTGTTGATGTACCCGTTGTCTGATAAGAATCAAAACTGAGAGTAGTGTAATTTCCGCCTGGATCGTTTCGAGTATCTATTGAAAAACTATCAGATTTAGCGGCGTTACCCATAACAATATTAGCTGTGTCGTAGCTCCCGCTTCCTTTTACTTTTAATTCGGTACTTGAGCCCTCAATAAGAGCTGAGCCAACAACATGAAGCTTCTCACTAGGATTAGTTGTATTAATCCCAACGTTGCCGCTGGAGTCTAATCTCATTTTTTCAGCTCCGCCCGCTATAAAAGTTATATCTTGACCAGCTCTTGAAAAACCAGTTACAGCTGTTGCACCAGTGAAATTAATATCAGGATCAGCTACAGCATGACCACCGGGTAATCTAATTCTACCGGCTGAATTGAAATCAGCAGCCCCTGTTATAGTAATACCTGTGTTTGTAGTTGATAATTTAACACTACCTGCACTATATAATAAAACATTACCAGTTTGGTTAGACATTAACCATTTGTTTGCTGAAGCATCTTGTAAAATTAAACTTCCTGTTGTAGTAACTTCAAAATTCCCTGTGTCATTTGTTATATAACTATGCGAACCACTGTGGTATATCTCTAAATCTGCTGAACCACCAAATTGTGCTTTTATATCGTCATTTAATCGTATATGTTTATTAAACAACGTTCTTCCCTCACTACCATCAATTTGTATATAGTTTTCAACTCCGCCACTTCCGTCATCTGATTTGAAAAATATATCTCTGTCATTAGCAGTATTTTCAAACACTATATCACCGCTTGTGTTTTGCAGTATAGCGTTGTTGCCATTATAAAATATTCTAAAATCCCCGCTTGTACCTAGATTTAAATTAAAATTGTCTGGGAAACTAACACCGTTAGTTCCTGTCATTATACCACCAGTTAGTGGTAAGTAAGGACCACCTACTATACCTGTGTCATCTATAAGATCTTGAAGTGTTGCTTTTGAGTTGTATGTCACTCCAGATACTTCAGCCGCCCAAGGTACTAGTATATCAGATGCCGATGTTGGTATTGTAGTATTCGGTAAATCCTGTATATTTAAACCTATAGTAGCAGTTCCGTTGTTATAACTAACAGTTAAACCTTTTAAAGTAGGGTAGGTACTTGGGTTTACATTACCTATACCGATGTTTGTTAAACTAGCTTTAGCTGCATCTTCTCCTCCGAAGGTAAAATTAGCAAGGCTGTAAAAACTATTAACAGATATAGAGCCGTTACCTCCTAGGAAGGTTACAACTAAATCATAGTACTGATCATTGTCATCGTCTACGGTATATGTATAAATAGAATAGTGTCCAAAGCTGTTAGGGTCATTCTGGTTAACTATTATTATTTCTCTACCTACTAAATAATCTAAGTATTCCTGTATGCCTTGACCCGATAAATCTGCTTTAGCAATTTTAAAACCAGTGATTGCCGAGAACGATGAACCATTATTTGGGCTCAGCGCCATTGTCCCTTGGCCTGCAAAGAGCGTATCTACAAACTTATAAGAAACCTGACCTGCTATAGATACTTTACCTTTTTCATTTAAGTAATTAGCAACTGCTTCGGCTGTATACTGTTTGGTACCTTTTGTAGTGTAGTCCGTTCCTATCCAAGCATCTTGGTCTTGAATGTCTACATCTTGCGGATAAGAATTAATTATTGGCATACTTTATTTTTTCTTTGTTTTTTTCTTTTTACGGTCCCCGTTCTTAAACGTATCTCTGTTACTTGCAATCGACACTCTTTTAGTATTACCTACTTTACCACCAACGTGATGTATGTCCGATGTACTTCTTTGACCTAACCTTTGGTTTTCTGCTTTCTTTTCTTTCCTCTTGAACTTAGCAGTTGATTTACCCTGCCAAGCCATTCCTTTAGCATAAGCAATATCTCTCGCTTTTTTCTTAGCGGCAGCTTTCGCAGATAATTTTTGTTTTCCCATACCTTATATACTCACGTGCGATTGCTTATATTTACATGCTCTCATAATGCGACGATAGCCTGCTACTATATATATAACTACCTAATGTCGCACTACGGATCATCAGAATTTTTTGAAAAAAATTTTTTGTTAGATATAGGGAACTATGGGGTTACATACTAATTTCTACTGACATAAAAAAATAATAAACCCGTTTTGTTTCAACCCAGTCCCCCTTTGTTTTTACGATTTCGGGAAAAGGTTTTGCCTTTTGTCTGGTTTTTGTCCGATACTTTAGACTATCCTGGGCTTGCACTGCCGCGGTCTGTGCCTGGTTCTGTGCTGTGCTGATCTGATCCTGGTCTCTGGTCTTGATACTTGCTGACCTCCCTTGATGGAAGCGGAGCTACGCGAAGCGTATAGCATTTACAAAGTAGATACGAGGTGGTTTCGATAATATAAGTGTAATAAGAAATTAATAATAATAAAATAAAATAAGTAAATTCTAATTACAAAGTTAATACGAAGTCAATTCGATAATATAAACGTAACAAAGTAAATAACTAAATAATAACTTAAATAAATTAAAATTATGTCAAATCAAGAATTAATTACCAATGCAATCGCAAACATGTCTAACGAAGAAAAAGCTAAGATCTTTCCACCAATCACAAGAAAGAACTTCGTAGTAAGAAAATCGTGGCTCGGACGAAACCAAGTAATAACATTCGTCAACAACAAAAATCAAGTTGTAACATACAATCACGATACCATACTTGAAGCAATGTTGCCTAAGCTAAGCATAATGCCTTGCTGGATCAAACGAGGGTACTGGTCTCAATCAACTAACTTACCAACCAATGTTAGACATCTAGCCGAGATCATTGATCAAGAAGTGGAGTAGGTTAAATAACCCCTCTACAACCCCTAATCAATAAACCTTAAAATATAATAATATGAAAGTAATAAAAGCAATAGTAAACGAACTGAAACAATATGCTAAAGCATTTCACTCAATAAACAAGTAAAAATAATGCGACAGTAGCCTACTATTAATAATATATAACAGGCTATTGTCACACTTTTACAAATACCCAGCCGTTGCCTAAATAAAGTAACGAATATGGAGCCTGATCTTGAAATATGATCGGAAGAGTAGACTCCGACCTACAACAAACTGTATAGCATTACCTAATTCTCAGGAATTATTAGATTTTTTAGTAAAAATCACCGTTTTTTCATACGTTTTTACGTATAGCATTTACAAAGTGTACACGAACCACTTTTGATAATATATATGAATTTAAAATAACAACAATGAATACTAAAAAACACTATTATTGGAACGAAGACACTATAAATCACTTTCAATTCATGTCTTCCTATGCATCTGGAGAAGAAGTATACAACGAAATACAAGAATTTGTAGAAAATAACTGTGAAATTGAGGAAAATGAAGTAGAACAAGACCTTATAGACGATCTAGTAAGGCAAGTTGGACTCTAAGAAGAGGTGAGTAATACCATCTATACCACTCTAACAATGAAATAAAAGTACACCTATTTGAATTTACAAACTAAATACGATAGAGTATTGATAATATAAGTGTAACAAACAATAATTAATAACTAAGTTGACTATATACTATGTCCACTGCAAAATACCAATAAATATGGAGAAATACGAAGAATTACACCAAAAGTTGCAAGAAGGAACTATAACACCTAACGAACTTAAATTACTAAATCACTTAGCTTTCGGAACTTCCTTCATGAACTCTAACAACAAAGGATCTAAAGTAAAATACTATTAAATATGAAAGAAAATTACGAATTTACAAATGAATTAGAGTATGAAGAGTTTGCTCAACTAATGTGGTTAATCAATAATAATAAAGTAAAACAACTATGAAGTTAACTTGGGACGAAATAAAAGAAATCGCTAATCGCTTAGATGAAGTAGTGGCTAATAATTTTCACAGTGTCATAATGGATGTTATGGTAGAACGAATGGCAAACGAAAATGACGGTGATATAGAAGACGAAGATATAATACAAATTAAAGAACAATTAAGAAGAATACTATGATGACAATGAAAGAAGCGTGCGAATACGTCGCAAACCAAAAAGTAGCTAATGCTATACACCGCAATAATGTCGTTGCAATCGACGGATCTTGCAGTGGAGTAACGGAAAGACAGTACAAAAGTATTAAAACCAAAGTAAAAGGTGCGGGTAGTCGCGGTAGAAAACACTCTCACACTAAGTTATGGAACCACTATAACGAACCGGTAAAACAATTTACAAACTAAATACGATCACCTTTTGATAATATAATTGAATCTAAAATATATAAATATGAATACTATAAAATTCCTAAAGTCTAAAGACATTAAATTAAATAACAAAAAGTATAAAGGCTATAACGTCGGTGAATTACCATCTCGCTTCGCTTTTATCTACGACGACAATGAAGATCAAGACGGAATAACCGATTGGTTCAACTATAAAGGCTTAACCTACGTACCATGTTAATATATAGAGATATAAGATTTAAGTACAACGAGTGGCGAACTTGGAACAACCAACTAGCTTGCGGATACTCTTGTAGCGACGAAAAACTATTAGAAGGTGTAAACACTAAGTATTTCAGTGCAATTAGTCTCGACGAGATGCACGCTAAGATCGACAATTACATCGACAACAAAGCAAAAAACGTCGCACTACAACAACAAGCAAACAATGCAATAGCGGAATTTTACAATACTAACCATTATAAAGGAGATTAATATGAGAACAAATGATAGATTAAATGCGGTAGAACATATATGGTACCCAGAGTCAGACCGGTGGATTTACATCGAACGATATGCAAGTGGTTACTTAGGTTTGAATTGCATGCAAGGTGACGAGTACAAATACTTCAAAAAGAATTGGTGCGAGATAAATAAAGGAATGAGTGACTTCTATGACGCTATGAAAGACGAACTTATAAAGTTAAGAGTTGATATGAGTGAACTAGAGTTTATAGATAAAGTAATATGGATATACTTTGAAGCCGCAACTAAATACGATGAATTTAACTAATGAGATATATATACACTAAACGTAAATGGGAAAAAACATGGAAAATAAATTAGAACAAATAGCACAAGGAGTGGCTGACGTCACACTGGAATTAATGGAAGATAGTATTGATTGGCAACTAGCGGATTTTCCTCAAGATGGCGACGAATACAGTGCTATACACTCTAACGTGCTACAATTAGCGATCGAAAAAATGTATTTACAAACTAAACACGATTAAAAATTGATAATATAATTGAATAACATTGGCGAAAGATACGATTCACGATCACGTAATAGCCGGCAACTAGGTATGGTATGCAGCGCGTTTGAATTAGTAACCGTTTTCACGAGCTAATTAACGAGGCATTACTACTGACGAGTATGAGGTTCGATTCCTCGCTAGTTACTAATTTAAAATTAAATATTATGAGTAAAATTATTAAAGTACAAGAAATTGTAGATTACGCTGTTAATACTACTTTCACTAAAGACTTTGGCATGTTTGAAGTTAGAGCAACCGTATGGAGTTGTGTTAGCGAGTACGAAGGTCGTTATGAAAACGAAATAACAGAAACAGAGTTAAGGTTTATATTAAATGGTAAACCTTGTAAGTACGCTGGATTTAGAGAGTTGTATGAAAAACTATATGGTGTAAACACTTTCAACCAATTTTGGTCTGACTTAGTTGTAGAATTTGAAGAAGAATATTATAAACAAACAACCTATAAAACTAAATAAAATGAGTAAGACTAAATTTAACGGATTTGAAAAGTATTTTATACAAACAGCGCTAAGATCCGCTATCGAACAAGCAGAAGTAGACGTATTAGCCGCTGAATCTGAAGGTAAAAGATCTATATATGCACCGGGTTATTTCACTATGGTGGGTAATGAGATTATTGACAAAGTAAATAGCATGACACTTAAAAAATTCCAAGACTAATGAGTTACAACGGATATACAGATTACGCTACATGGAGAGTAAACATGGATCTATTTAGCAACATAAAATTCACAAAACCCGTTACGGCCGACGATTTAATAGAAATGGCAACGGAAATGGTGTTTGATAACTATGAGATGAAGCAAGGATCACACAACGTAGAAGATTACGCTAGAATATTTTTAGGATTACCTAATTATAATGAAATAGCTAGTTTGATAAACGAAGAAATAGAATCTAAAACTATATAAAATAATTATGAGCTATTCACTTAAACAAGTATTAATGCAGCGCGACGGTATGAGTGGTGCTGAAGCAACTCAAGAGATTAAAGACATACGATCTAGAGTATTTGAAGGCGAGAACCCTGAAACAATATTATTCGAAGAGTATCGATTAGAGCCTGACTATATTTTCGATATAATATAATTTACAAACTAAACACGAACAACAATTGATAATATAATTGAAAACAAATTAAATATAATATAATGAAAACATTACTAGAAAGACTAAAACCTGAAATTAAATTAAGACTAAACTCAAACGTCCCTGAGTACAGTAGCTCCATCGACAATATTTATAAAATACTTGCATCAAAAGTTTTTTATCAAGATCTAACTATGAGCGAAATAAGTACGCTATACACGTTCTCTGATATAACATTATTGAAAACGTCTATTTGGGATTTAAAACACGGCGACAACCTTTTTATAACTGAAGACTAATGACTGATAAAGATATACATAACCGAGCGAGTGACAAAGCTTTTGCTAAAATCGCAATGCTTACATTCGAAATAACCGACAACAAAACATCACTGATAACCGGCAACTACGGCGGTGATATAACCGAAGAAGAAATGAGAATGGTTCTCGAAGGTAATAAAATAGAACTAAAAGTATGGAATTACATCGCTAAATTAATAGAAACAAATGAATAAAATTAAATATATTACAGACGAACTAATCAACGAACGTTTAGAAGCTAAAGGTTTCGGTGAAAAACAACAAGAAAACGAAGACACGGCTAGGCAAAACGTATTAGATCATTACGGCGTTGAGCTAACCGACAACTGGACTGCTAAAGCAGAGTACTATATATATGAAGAAACAACTAAAGACGGGTACACCGTATATATAGCTACTAATGACACTGATTCTATAAGTATATGTGAAGATGTGTACTATTATGACAGCGATCTTGGCGATGCATTAGAAGAACAAATTAA
>Ga0228662_1000781_pt1 | contig 14564 bp, 11 predicted proteins | sample 76DmetaG_FD_183173 | JGI IMG/M metagenome (GOLD analysis project Ga0228662, IMG submission 183173) | Seawater microbial communities from Monterey Bay, California, United States - 76D | ecosystem: Environmental > Aquatic > Marine > Coastal | place: USA: California | collected 2016-11-10
TCCTTATATTATTTATTGTTATTGCCTTAGTTCTAGGTCTATTGTTAGCTATATTTCTAGATCAAAAAATTAGAGTTGAAGGCGCAATAAGAACTATTTATTTATACCCCATGGCGATTTCCTTTATTGTTACAGGAACCGCATGGAAATGGATTCTAAACCCTGGGCTAGGCATTGAAAAACTGATGAATGATTGGGGTTTTGCAGGTTTTGAATTTAGGTGGCTTGTTGAACAAGATATGGCCATCTATTGTATTGTGATTGCTGCAATTTGGCAGTCAAGTGGTTTTGTGATGGCGCTTTTTTTAGCAGGTCTCAGGGGTGTTGATGAGAATCTCACGAAGGCTGCAAAAATGGATGGTGCCTCTACAGTCCGTCTTTATTGGCATATTATTTTGCCACTAATGAGACCAGTATTTTTTAGTGCTATTGTTATTCTCACTCACATAGCCATTAAAAGCTTTGACCTTGTGCAGGCATTAACTGGAGGAGGACCAGGATATGCTTCTGATTTGCCAGCAAACTTTATGTATACCTATACCTTTAATAGATCTCAAATTGGTATTGGTGCCGCCAGCGCGATGATTATGCTTTTTGGAGTTTTAGCTGTACTCATACCTTATCTCTACTCAGAATTACGTGAGAAAGAATAATGAATAAATTTAATTTAACGAATATAAACTTTGGCAGAGCAATTATTTACTTTATATTGTTTTTATTTGCCTTTATCTACTTAGCTCCTCTCTATGTGATGTTTACAACCTCACTTAAGGATATTGAAGAGATTCGAAGTGGCAACTTGATGGCGCTTCCATTGGATCCAACGCTTTATGCATGGAAAAAGGCTTGGGCAACTGCTTGCACAGGAAGCGAGTGTAAAGGCCTTGCTCCATATTTTTGGAACAGTGTGCGAATTGTATTTCCTGCAGTCATAATTTCTACTATTTTGGGCGCATTCAATGGATATGCACTCGCTAAATGGAAGTTTAAGGGTAGCGAATTCTTATTTGGCGCACTGTTGTTTGGGTGTTTTATACCTTTCCAGGTAATCCTTCTGCCAATGGCTAAACTTCTCGGCAGCTTAGGCCTTGCAAATACTGTAACTGGTCTGGTATTAGTTCACGTTATCTATGGAATTGCTTTTACTACCCTCTTTTTTAGAAATTATTATGTAGGTATACCGACTGAATTAGTAAAAGCTGCAAAACTAGATGGAGCAAGTTTTCTAAAGATATTCCGCCACATTTTTATCCCTTTATCAACTCCAATCTTTGTAGTCACAATCATTTGGCAATTTACTCAGATCTGGAATGATTTTTTATTCGGTGTTGTTTACTCAGGGTCTGGAACCCAGCCGATTACAGTTGCACTCAACAACCTTGTAAATACTTCGGTTGGTGGTAAAGAATACAATGTTGACATGGCAGCAGCAATTATTGCCGCTCTTCCAACTTTAGTGGTCTATGTTATTGCAGGTAAATACTTTGTTAGGGGGTTAACTGCAGGAGCTGTTAAAGGATAAATATCAATATCAAATACTATTTAAATAAATTAAAGAATAAAGGATAAAAAATGGGAAGCATCAGTCTTAACGGCATTAATAAATCATTTGGCACAACCGAGGTGTTAAAAGATATCAATTTAGATATTAAAGATGGCGAATTTTTAATACTTATTGGTCCATCAGGTTGTGGTAAATCAACTCTAATGAACTTGATTGCTGGTCTTGAAGATTTGACTGGTGGCGAAATTGTTATCGATGGTAAGGATGTATCTGAAGAGTCACCAAAGGACAGAGATATCGCGATGGTATTTCAATCTTATGCTTTGTATCCAACCATGAATGTTGCAAGAAATATTTGCTTTGGATTAGAAATGAACAAGATGCCAAAAAATGAGCAAGAAGTGATTCTGAAAAAAGTTGCCTCTTTGTTGCAGATTGATCATTTATTAGATAGAAAGCCTGGTCAACTTTCTGGAGGTCAGAGACAGAGAGTTGCGATGGGAAGGGCTTTGGCTCGATCTCCAAAGGTTTTTCTTTTTGATGAGCCATTATCTAACTTAGATGCAAAGTTAAGAGTTGAAATGCGTACAGAGATTAAAAAATTGCATCAAAGAATTGGTACAACTATAGTGTATGTAACTCATGATCAAATTGAAGCAATGACTCTGGCAGATAGAATTGCCGTTCTTAAGGATGGTGAATTGCAACAAGTTGGCACACCTTACGAAATTTATAACGATCCAGTGAGTCATTTTGTGGCAGATTTTATGGGCTCACCGGGTATGAATTTTATTGAATGTATCGTTAAGGATGAAAATTTAATCATTGAGAGTGGCGGTCAAAAATACGAGCTCTCAATCCCATGTAAAGATGCAATTAAAAATTCAAAATTGGATGTTGTTTTACTTGGAATTAGGCCAGAAATGCTCACTGAAATTGAGCCATCTGTAGAAAAAAACTCTTTCATTCATCAAATTAAATTTGATGTAGACGTATTTGAACCAATGGGAGCTGATACCGTTGCAATAGGTAAATGGAATGACAATGAAGTGATGGCAAGACTGAGTCCAGAAGCTGGAAATACTGCTGGAAAAGGTTTTGATTTGCAGGTTGATACCAGTAAAGCAATTTTATTTGATCCTAATTCAGGTTTAAGAATTAGATAAATATTGATACAATGCCAGTATGAGCGAAGCTTTTACTAAATCTGGCACTTCAATTCCCTTCGTTGGTCTTGGCACATGGGACATGCAGGGCTCAACCTGCAGCAGCATTGTTCAAGAAGCTCTTGAGATGGGTTATCGTCACATTGATGGTGCATCAATGTATGAGAATGAATCTGAAGTCGGCAAGGGTGTATCTGACTCAGGAGTTGACAGAGAAGAGATTTTTATTACTACAAAAATCAACACCACAAGCTGGACTCCATCAAGGGGGAATGGGCCGCCATTACAAAACAAAGATATAGTTAAACACTTTGAAAAAAGTCTTAAAGATTTACAGACTGACTATGTAGATTTACTTTTAATACATTGGCCTAAGTTTGAGACTAACTTAGGTGATATGCTAGACATTTTGTACAAACTTAAAGACGCCAAGAAAATAAAAGAGGTGGGTGTTGCAAATTTTAATAGCTATCTTGTCAATGAATGTATTTCACTAGGCTTTAAGGATATTTATTGTAATCAGGTTGAGTACCATCCATTTTTATCTCAGGCTAAGTTGTTAGAGGTCATGCAGGATTTTGAGATCATTCCAGTAGCCTATTGTCCAATATGCCGAGGTGATGTTGCAAGACATGATGTGATTCTATCACTTTCAGAGAAATACTCAAAAACGCCAGCGCAAATAGCATTAAGGTGGCTATATCAGCAAAAAGTTGTATCTATTCCTAAAACTGAAAATTCCCATAGACTTAGAGAGAACATTGATATTTTTGATTTTGAGATCGAGTACAAAGATATGCTTGAAATTTATAGTCTTGAGAGGAATCAAAGACTAGTGCCTAACCTTGAAATTAATGAGCTAGAGTATCCTTTTGATTAGATTAAGCTTAATTTAATTGGATAACGCTTTGTCTTTCTATTAATTTTGCATCAAAGCTATAATCAATTTCTAGGTCTGCCCCATAACAAAGATTTATTAGTTTTCTGACAGCTGATACTGCCATTTTTTGAACTGGAACATGGATTGTTGAAAGAGGAGGATTTGTATAAGAGGCGATATTCATGTTGTCATATCCAAGAACTGAAACCTCATTTGGTATATCCACTCCTTTACTCGATAAAGCTGAAATTGCAGACATCGCAGATTGGTCATTGGCGCAAAATAGAGCAGTAAAATTAGGCTCTTGATTAAACAAATAGTTTGCACCTTCAAAGCCTTTCTTAAATGTGTAATCACCCCGATAAATCAGATTTTCATGAATTGAAATATTGTTTTCATTTAGAGCATCTATAAAGCCATGATGTCTTTCATTGGCGTCCGAAGTGTCAAACCATCCACTGATATAGGCTATTTCTTTGTGGCCATTGTCAACTAGGTGTTGTCCGGCAATATAACCAGCTTCATAGTGATTAAAAGCGAAGGATTTTTCTGGCATAGATTTAACATTATTGTTAAGAAGAACTATATTTGGGAATTCCTTTTCAAGCTGGAGAATGTCAAATTCGGGCATATCTGAGCCCCAAATAATTAAACCATCACAGCCTTTGCTGATAAGCTTGTCAATTGATAATCGAGAGGCATTAGGGTGATTGACAGAGTTCCTTTCTCCATCCGTTGTAATTAAACTCACATCAAATGGCTGAAGTTCTCGCTCAATTTTAGTAAGTGTAGCTCGACTCATTTCACCTGAGCTTTTTGTTCCCCAAAGACCAATTGTATTGTATCTTTTTGAGGAGAGGGACTGCGCAGAAGTGTTAGGTATAAACTTCAGTGCAGCCATTGCATCATTAACTTTACTCAGCGTTTTATTAGAAACTGAGCCGTTTCCAGAAATAACTCTGGAAACAGTTCCAATACCAACTCCAGCTAACTTTGCAACATCTCTAATAGTGGCCATTTTGTTACTATTTTATCAATCATATTAAGCTATATTATGTTGATTATATAGCATTAAATTCATTTATTTGTTGCTTAAACTTATGAAAACCTTTGTGACAAATTGTCACACTTTGACACATTTCAGTTTTAACTATTTAAATATAATTGGAAACGGTTCCATAATAATCTTGTTATGGAGTTTTTTATAAATATTTTCTAGGAGAGAAATATGAGAAATATGTTAAAGAGTTCATCTTTAATTGCTACTGCTGTTTTAGCGGGTGCGGTTAATGTTGCATCAGCAACTGAACTAGAAGTTACACACTGGTGGACTTCAGGTGGTGAAGCTAATGCGGTTGGAGAGCTTGCTAAAGCTTTCGATGCAACTGGTCATACATGGGTTGATGGCGCTATTGCTGGTTCAGGCGGCGTAGCAAGACCTATAATCATTAGTCGAATTATTGGTGGTGAGCCAATGGGCGCTACTCAACTTAATCATGGACGTCAAGCTGAAGAATTAATTGAAGCTGGTCTTCTACTAGATTTGACTGATGTTGCATCAGAGAATAACTGGAGAAATGTTATTTATCCACCAAGCCTTTTAGATGCTTGTACTGTTGATGGACGTGTTTATTGTGCACCTGTGAACATTCACTCAGCTCAATGGTTATGGTTAAGTCATGACGCTTATGAGAGTTCAGGTGTAGCTGTTCCAACTAATTGGGATGAGTTTGTTGCTGCAGGCCCAGCTCTTCGTGCTAATGGAATTGTTCCTCTAGCTCAAGGTCAGCAAGGATGGCAAACAGGACTAACTTTTGGTGTTCTGGCAACAGCTCTAGTTAGTGAGGAAGCGTGGTATGCGGTTAACCGTGACAAAGATGCTTCTGTTGCTGGTGGTGCTGAGTATGCTCGCGTTTGGAATGCTTTTGATGATGCCCGTAAAATGGCAATCGGATCAAATGTTGGTGACTGGAACCTAGCGACAAATCTTGTTATTACAGGTAAAGCAGGTGGACAGATTCATGGTGACTGGGCGCAAGGTGAGTTCAGTGTTGCAGGTTCAGTTGCAGGAACTGATTATTCATGTCTTCCTGGTCTAGGAGAGCGTGCAATTCTAGATACTGGTGGAGATGCGTTTTACTTCCCAGTTCAAGACGATGCTGATGTTCAAAAAGCTCAAAAAGACTTAGCAGCACTTCTAGTTTCTCGCGAAGTTCAGGTAGCTTTTAACCTTAAAAAAGGTTCTTTACCAATTCGTGGTGATATAGACATGTCAACTGCGAATGATTGTATGCAGAAAGGTTTGAAGATTCTTGCAGGTGGAAACGTTGTACCTTCAGGTGACATTCTTCTTTCAGCTGATACAAACAATCAGGTTAATGAACTTATGAACACTTTTTGGAGTGACTTGTATATGAGCCCTGCAGATGCACAGGCAAAATATGCTAAGATTATTGCGAGTGCAGACTAAGCATTAATCAAAAAAGAGCTGTCAAACGTTGAACTAGGGTTTGGCAGCTCCTTAATAACAATAACATCTAGTTTTTGAATGCATTTCTCTTTAAATTACAATAGTGCTTATGTTTAAAAAAGCTCAGCTTGAAAGGTTATTTGTGGGTTCGGTCCTGCTAGCCTTTACTTCATTAGCGCTGTCAATAGTTGGTATTAAGCCCCAACTATTTCAAAATTTACAGTTTTTACTTTTGGTTATTGCTCTGATTATTGTAGTAGTTTTAGGAGTTCAATCGAAGACTGTTCAATTTAATTCAAATAGACTCAAAAAACAAATTAGTGGGTGGATACTTTCTTCTTTTTTCTCAATTTCAATCTGGTCATTTGCTCAAAAAGATGTTCAATCTATTTTTCCTGCCATCAAAGACTATAGAAAAGCCTTAAATACGCTCGAACCTGTAGCAATTTATTTATCTATTGTCTTTATCCTGTTTGCTCTCATTTTGACTATTGTTGGTGCTAGGGATAGTAGGCTTGATCGCCCTGGATATATTGAACGGACCCTAGTATATAACCTATCAAGTAAGATTGCAGCAATACCAATGATGTTAACTTCAGTTGGTATTTTCATTGTTGCGACCTTGTGGACTGTTTATCACTCATTTACCAATAGCCGTATGCTACCTAAAAGTGAGTTTGTAGGGTTAGCTCAATATGAAAGACTGTGGAGTTCTGATCGTTGGTACATGTCAATTGAGAACCTTGCAATTTACGGCGCATGTTCGTTAGTGTTTTCGCTATTCATTGGTTTTTTATTAGCTGCTTTATTAGATCAAAAAACAAGATTTGAAAATACATTTAGAACTATATTTTTGTATCCGTTTGCTTTAAGTTTTATTGTTACAGGGCTTGTCTGGCAGTGGATTCTTAACCCAGAGTATGGCGTTGAAAAAATTGTAAGATCGCTTGGTTTTGAATCGTTTGTTTTTAATCCTTTATACAATACAGATATAGTTATTTATGGAATACTGGCAGCTGGTCTATGGCAGGGTACTGGTTTTATTATGTGCCTTATGTTAGCTGGGTTGCGTGGTATCGATCAAGAGATATGGAAGGCCGCTAAAATAGATGGGATTCCAATGTGGAAAACTTACATTCAGGTTGTAATACCAATGATGCGTCCAATTTTTATAACTACATTGGTCATTATTGCCGCGGGAATTATTAAGGTTTATGATTTAGTCGTTGCTCAAACCTCAGGTGGCCCAGGAATTTCTTCTGAGGTTCCGGCCAAGTATGTTTATGACTACATGTTTAGTGCTCAAAATCTTGGTCAAGGTTTTGCTGCTTCGACAATGATGCTAGTCTCTGTTTTAATTGTGCTTATTCCATTTGCATATCTTCAGTTTGGGAGAAGAAAGTATGACTGATTTGCAAAATAACTCTGGTGTTGTTGAACCCAGAGGTCCTAAGCCACGGAAAATTATGAGCCGAAGAAATATTATTCTATATGGTACGCTTTTAGTGGTTGCAATCTATTATTTGATTCCACTTTATGTAATGATAGTGACATCCCTTAAAGGTATGCCTGAGATACGTTTGGGGAACATTTTTTCCCCACCGGTTGAGGTTACCTTTGAGCCTTGGATTAAAGCATGGTCACAGGCCTGTACTGGCCTTAATTGTGATGGATTGTCGAGAGGTTTTTGGAATTCTGTTCAAATCACTCTGCCATCAGTTATCGTTTCAATAGCTATTGCATCGGTGAATGGTTATGCGCTTGCAAATTGGCGTTTTAAGGGTGCTAATTTATTTTTTACAATCTTAATTTTTGGCGCTTTTATTCCATACCAAATTATGATTTACCCTTTAGTAATTTTGCTAAGAGATTTAGGAATTTACACAAAACTACCTGGATTAATCTTAATTCACTCAATTTTTGGAATGCCCATATTGACTTTACTCTTCAGAAATTATTTTACAACGATTCCTGAAGAGCTTTTTAAGGCTGCACGGGTCGATGGAGCAAAGTTTTGGGGTATTTATTTTAGGGTTATGATGCCAATGTCACTACCTATCTTTGTGGTAGCAATCATTATGCAGGTGACAGGTATATGGAATGACTTTTTATTTGGAGTTATTTATACAAAGCCTGATACATACCCAATGACAGTTCAGCTGAACAATATTGTTAACTCGGTTCAAGGCGTCAAAGAATATAACGTTAATATGGCTGCAACATTGCTTACAGGTCTAGTACCCTTAACCATTTATTTTATTTCGGGTAAGCTCTTTGTCAGAGGCATTGCTGCGGGTGCAGTAAAGGGTTAATTAAAGGATAAATTAATAATGAATAGTATAGAAGTTAAAGATCTTTCACTTAACTTTGGGGATGTTAAAGTTCTTAAGGATTTAAATCTGTCTGTTGAAAAGGGAGAGTTTCTAGTTCTTCTTGGTGCCTCAGGATGTGGTAAATCGACTTTGCTTAATTGTATTGCAGGACTTTTGGAAATTAACGATGGTCAAATCTTTATTAATAATCAAAATGTCACATGGTATGAGCCATCTGAGAGAGGCATTGGAATGGTGTTCCAGTCCTATGCTCTTTACCCTCAAATGTCTGTTAAAGGTAATCTAACGTTCAGCTTAAAGAATGCAAAGTTATCTAAAGAAGATATTGAAGAGCGAGTGAAAAATGCTTCAGAAATTCTTCAGATTGAAGACCTTTTAGATCGAAAACCTGCCGCACTCTCTGGAGGGCAACGCCAAAGGGTAGCAATTGGTAGAGCGCTCGTTAGGGATGTTGAGGTTTTTTTGTTTGATGAGCCGTTATCTAATCTTGATGCTAAACTCAGAACAGAGCTGAGAGTTGAAATTAAAAGGCTCCATCACAAGCTTCAGAATACGATGATTTATGTTACTCATGATCAGATTGAAGCTATGACATTGGCAAACAGAATTGCTATTATGAGAGAAGGCCTAATTCTTCAACTGGACAATCCTAAAACAATTTACAACTTTCCAGTCAATAAGTATGTTGCTGAATTCATTGGATCTCCAAGTATGAACTTTATAGAAGGCCAACTTGAAAATTCTAATTTTGAATTTGATGGCCTCTCTTTTAATTTGGATGGTTACAGTTTTAAAGAAAAAATTAAATCTAATTCAAAGGTATGGCTTGGAGTTAGGCCTGAAAATATTATCATCAATGAAGCTGATAAAACTATGCCCGTTAACTTTAATGTAGTTGTTGAGGTTGTTGAACCTATGGGCGCTGACACACTGGTTTGGTCTTCACTAAATGGCAAAGAGATTAGATTTATAGTTGAAGGTAATAAGACAATTAATATTGGAGAGAAGTTAAGCTTAGGGTTTGATCCTGCTCACATTTCAATATTTGACTTTGATACTGAAAATAGACTTTAACAAATATAGGTATTTAGAAAATGTACAAATTTCCAAAAGATTCAAAACTAAACAATCCAGAATTTATTTTTGGAGTCGCTACTGCATCCTACCAGATAGAAGGGGCGACTGGTGTTGATGAGCGTTGTGACTCAATATGGGATACTTTTTGCGCAACACCTGGGATGGTGTATAAGCAGCATAATGGTGATATTGCTTGCAATCACTACAACTTATATGAGCAGGATGTTGAACTCATTGCATCACTTAATGTTGATGCTTACAGGCTTTCTATTGCTTGGCCCAGGATTATAAAAGAGGATGGAGGTATTAATCAAAAAGGTTTGGATTTTTATGACAGATTGATTACTGCACTTGAGAAAAAAAATATAAAAGTCATGGCAACTCTTTATCACTGGGACTTGCCTCAATACCTGGAAGACAAGGGTGGTTGGCTGAATCGTGAAACTGCGGTTAAATTTGCTGAATATGCTGATGTGGTTAGTCAATACTTTGGAGATAGAATTAGCTTTTATGTCACTCTGAATGAGCCTTGGTGCAGTGCATTTCATGGCTATCGATACGGGATACATGCGCCAGGCATTGCTGATGAGGCTTCTGGCTTTTTAGCATGTCATAACTTATTACTAGCTCATGGTATGGCTATGCCTATTTTAAGAAAAAATGCCAAAAAATCGCAGCATGGAATCGTTTTAAACTTTACACCAAACTATCCAGTCGATGAGCCTTCTATTGAAGCCGCACAATTTGCAGATGATGAGCACACTCATTGGTTTATCAAGCCTTTAATGGAAGGCAGCTATCCTAGTTCAGTCTTTCAACACTTTAAAAACTATATGCCGATAATTGAAGACAATGATATGGCTATCATTAGTGAAAAAATTGATTTCCTAGGCGTTAATTTTTATTCAAGAAGCATGGTTACCAATGGGAGGCAAGGAAAAGTCTCAGATACGATTTTGAAGAAACTTGAGCGTGCTGAAATTCGTATTTTGGAGTCAGATGATGTTTTAGAGGATGAAACTAAAGCAGAGCAGCTCCAAAAACTGATGAACCAAAAAGAGAGTCATTACTTGAGCGTTGAGCTGCAAGAAGTTGAGAGAACCCATATTGGATGGGAAGTTCATCCTGAAGCTCTGTTAAAGCTATTAACCGACCTGAATAGCATTTATAAACTTCCTCCTGTCTACATTACCGAAAATGGTGCAGCCGTTGATGATCATATTCTAGATGGTGTTGTAGATGATGAGCAGCGTTATCGTTATTATCAAAACCATTTACTAATGGTTCATGAAGCCATTAAAATGGGAGTTGATGTGAGAGGTTACTTTGCATGGAGTTTAATGGATAATTTTGAATGGGCTGAAGGTTACAAGATGAGATTTGGAATTGTTTATGTTGATTATGAGACACAGGAAAGAACTCTAAAACAAAGCGCAATAAAATTTCAAGAGTTCTTAGGTGCGCGTAAAAAAGGTCTTTTGTAGGTTTTTGGATATTATTTAGTTAAATTTTTTGCAGCACACTTTGCAACACTTTGACACAATATCAAAAAATCTTTAGTTTAAACTTTACTTCGTTTTTAGGTTTTATATTGACAATGTTGTTGTTGTAAACTATGAATAATATCAATGCAGATATTGGCCTCATAGGCCTTGGAGTAATGGGGTCTAGTCTAGCTCTAAATATGGAGAGTAATGGATACATTGTTGCTGTCCATAACCGCACCTCTCCGCAAATAGATAATATTGTTAATAATAGAGCAAAATACAATAAGATATTTGGATTTGAGAGTCTTGATGATTTTGTAAACTCAATCAAATCTCCCCGCAAAATTATACTTATGGTTGTTGCAGGCTCTGTGGTTGATGACTACATTCAAAAACTGATTCCGCTCCTTGATCAGGGTGACATCATTATTGATGGTGGAAACTCTCATTACCCAGACACATCAAGAAGAACTGAGGAGTTAGAATCTAAGGGATTTCAGTTTATTGGTGCGGGTGTCTCTGGTGGGGAAGAAGGAGCATTAAAAGGCCCATCTATTATGCCAGGAGGCTCTTTATCTGCTTGGTCAGAAGTCAAGGAAATCTTTCAAAATATATCTGCTAAGGTTGGTGATAACGAGCCATGTTGTGACTGGATAGGAGAGGGCGGTTCTGGACACTTCGTTAAGATGGTTCATAACGGCATTGAGTACGGTGATATGCAGCTCATTTGTGAAGCCTATGAAATCATGAAAGATGTTTTGGGTATGACTAATGATGAAATGCACGAAGTCTTCAAAGAATGGAATAAGGGAGAGCTCAACAGTTATCTCATCGAAATTACGGCCGATATCCTTAAATTTAAAGAGAAGGATGGGAGCTATTTAATTGACAATATTCTTGATACTGCTGGAGAAAAAGGGACCGGTAAGTGGACCGCTGCCGTAGCTCTAGAGCTTGGCGCTCCACTCACTCTAATTGGTGAGGCCGTCTTTGCTAGGTATCTTTCATCAAGAAAAGATGAGAGGGTGGAGGCATCTGCCATGTTTGATGGCCCATCAATTAAGTTTGATGGAGACAAAGAGCAAATCCTTAAAGACATCCATGACGCACTTTATGCCTCGAAAATGGTTTCTTATGCTCAAGGTTATACCCTGCTATCGAGGGCTGCTAAAGAGTTTGACTGGAGCCTAAATTATGGCGCAATTGCTCTCATGTGGAGAGGTGGATGCATCATCAGATCAGTCTTCCTATCAAAAATAAAGGATGCTTATGACAGAAATCCAGACATTAAAAATTTACTATTAGATCCCTTTTTCAAGGACAAGATTAATAAATCGCAAGAGGGATGGAGAAGAGTGGTTTCCATTGCCATTTCAAATGGTATATCCATCCCAGCTATGACCTCTTCCCTTTCCTACTTTGATGGCTACAGGAATGCTCGCTTACCAGCAAACCTGCTTCAGGCTCAGAGGGATTACTTTGGTGCGCACACTTACGAGAGAGTTGATGGAAAAAGAGGGGAGTTTTTCCATAACGAATGGATTCAGGATAAGGATTAGAATAAAGGAGCATACTGACTTGTCTGAATCATTAAAAAAAATTGACAGCTTTGTTCTCTTTGGAGTCTTAGGTGACCTTTCAATTCGTAAGCTTATTCCAGCTTGGTATTACCTCGAAAGAGACGATATGCTGAGCGATTCCTTGCAAATTTTAGGTGTTGGAAGAAAGGATATTTCAGATACAGATATAAAAGACGAAGTCAAAAAAGCACTTAATGAGTTTGTTTCTCCTGAATACTTAAATCCAGTAGCGGTTTCTCGATTAGTAGAGCGCTTCAACTACTGCAGATGCGATTTATCAAAAAACGAAAGCTATAAAAACCTCAGCCAAAAGCTCAGTGATTGGGCAAAGCCTGCGGCTTATTATTTAGCTATTTCACCCGGCCTTTTTGAAACGGTCTGTGACGGTCTCAAAGACTCAAATTTGATTACTCCTGATTGCAGAATTGTTGTTGAAAAACCCATTGGCTATGATTTGGATACCTCTAATGAGATTAATGGAAAACTCACGAGGCATTTTGATGAGTCGCAGATCTATCGTATTGATCATTACTTAGGAAAGGAAACAGTTCAAAACTTAATTACTCTTAGGTTTGCAAACTCACTGTTTTCAAGTCAGTGGAATAGTAAGGGAATAGAGTACGTTGAGATAACGGCGGCAGAGTCGGTTGGTATTGAAGACCGATGGGGTTATTTCGATGGGATGGGACAGCTCAGAGACATGGTGCAAAGTCATCTTCTACAGCTATTGTGCCTGATCGCGATGGAGCCACCCAACAGGCTCGATGATCAGAGTATCCGATCAGAAAAGGTAAAGGTCTTGGAAGCATTAAAATCGCTTGATCAAGACAGTATTTCGTCCAACTTCGTTGCAGCGCAATATACTGACGGCGAAATTGATGGGGTTAAGGTGCCAGGTTATATTTATGAAGATGGCTCAAATCAAGACAGTAATACCGAGACTTTTGTTGCCCTCAAGGCTGAAATTCAAAACTGGCGATGGCTTGGAGTTCCTTTCTACCTCAGAACCGGCAAAAGGATGGCCTCAAAGACAACGCAGATTGTAGTTCACTTTAGGTCTGATGGACACTATATCTTTAATGAGAACAAAGAGAGCCTTAAAGGCAACACTTTGATTATTAGCCTTCATCCAACTGAGGGCATATCGCTCCAGGTCTTTACGAAACCTCATGGCGTCGATAAGCACTCAACTGTTCGCTTAGATCCTATGAGCTTAGATTTTATTAAAACACAAAAGCTCCTTAATATACCAAGCGGATATCAAAGTTTGCTGATGGATATTCTCAATGGCAATCAAAGCCTATTTCTTTGTAGAGAAGAGGTCGAATTGGCATGGAAATGGTGCGATGAGACCTTGGATGCTGCTAGCAAATCAAATCAGGAGCTTTACTATTACAGTTCTGGAAGTAATGGTCCAGATATGAGCGAAGAGCTCATTTCAAGAAACGGACATAGCTGGTATGAGGAGTAGTAGAACTTATTTTTTGCCAGAGCATGTTGGTTTTTATAGTACCAATAGTAGCGAATCTTTGGTGTTTGATCTGAGTCAAAACATCGGTGAAATTTTGATAGAGGCAATTGAAGAGAGAGGACGCGCTAGTCTTGCGGTTTCTGGAGGAAGTACCCCCAAGCCGCTGTTTGAAGAATTATCCCTTTTAAATATAGATTGGTCTAAAGTAGACCTGACTCTTGTTGATGATCGTTGGGTTGATTCTGATCACAAGGACAGTAATGAACTGCTAGTTAAAACGCACTTCATAAAAAACAAAGCAGTAAAGGTTAATTTTATCCCCCTTAAAAATGATGCCAAAAGTGCAAAGGAGGGTGCTTCATTGAGCGAAGATGCTCTCAAGGGTATTGCTATGCCTTTTGACCTCATTATTTTAGGGATGGGTGCAGATGGCCATACAGCATCACTCTTTCCATGCTCAGAAGAGTTACCGATTGGAATGGACTTAAATACAAAGAGTCACTTGGTTGCAACAACTCCTAAAATGGCGCCATATGAACGGATTAGCCTAACTGCAAAATCTATTTTTGAGGCTAAGAGGGTTATTCTTCATCTAA
>Ga0228662_1000794_pt1 | contig 14464 bp, 10 predicted proteins | sample 76DmetaG_FD_183173 | JGI IMG/M metagenome (GOLD analysis project Ga0228662, IMG submission 183173) | Seawater microbial communities from Monterey Bay, California, United States - 76D | ecosystem: Environmental > Aquatic > Marine > Coastal | place: USA: California | collected 2016-11-10
AAACTCGGGTTCAATGTGTTTTCGGATAAATTATATGCCGTTTTTGAAGAGATAGTAAAATCTACTTGTTCACTAATATTACTACTCACTACCAACCCCATTTCGTAACTTTGGTTAAGGGTATTTGACTTGATTAAATTAATCATGGAAGGAATATTCGACAAGCGTGAGGATAAATTTACGTTCAAATTACTTTTGATTGGTGCTACGGGGATTCCATAGGTTACAAAGGTGTTGAAGGAGTATTGGCCGTCTAAATTGATTGGTTTTGTGAGTTGAGTTCCCTTGCTTAAAACAACAGAATTTAACGAAGAATCTGAATCTCTAGTGGCTGTATAAATACTTTGACCAATAAAATTGTTGCTCCAACCTCCATTCACCATGGCATAAAAAACCACATTTTTATTTGTATTAGCAAAGTTATACTTCGACATCAACCAGTGTCCATACTGTTGTGTTAATTGTGCATTCCCTTGAGAAAGTTGAAGAGGATTGCTATTGTCCACCACTGATGATAGCTGTTGTGCAGTAGGCTTAGTGGTGTATGCACGATACATACTAAACCAAGATGCTTTATTCTTTAGTCGTGCTCGGTACAAAGCAAATGGCAATAGGTTATTGAAAGCCTGAGTTCTAGACTCTTCTATCGGTATTGTTTGATTGTTATTTAGTTCGGCTAATTCATATTTTAATCGGACTACAAAACCTCCTTTTCTTCCAAATTTGCGTGTGCCAATTCCAGCCGTGTGCGTGGACCAATCATTATTATAGAAAGATGATAATGAATCCAATTGGACAGGTGAATTGTCAATCACACCACTAAATGTCTTTTGATTCATTACATTGATACTGTTCGAATAATCATAAGTTACAAACAGACCTAATCCCTTTTTACCGATAGGCTCACTGTACATGATACTGGCTTTTAACCCATCAACATCCTCATCCAAATCTCCTGTCTGATCGATGTTCGAAAGCAACTGATTGACATTTGTGTTGTTGGCATACAATTGATTGTTGCCCTTTGTTCTGTCCATGCTATTCTTCCATTGAACAAATAAACTTCTACCCCGCTTTTCTCCGTTCAATCGGAACATCAAGTTGCTAGTTGCTTTGAGCCCAACTAAGTCACTATTGAATTCTTGACCCAATGAGTTGATACGAATAGCTTCAGAGATGGTTTTACTTGAATCTAGGGTTTTACCCACGTTATCCTGCATACTAAAGCTAGGTAAATAAAAAAACGAAGCTTTGGGACTGAGTTTATAAACTGCTTTTGCATTAAACTTATGATTAATATTCGTGCTAAAACTTTCACTCGATTCTTCATATTGCTGCCCCGAATTATTTCCTAAATAGTAATCTTGATAGGTATTGGTCAAGGATGTATTGTCTCCTTTGTTATAAAAATAGCTCCCACTAATATCTACTTTTTCGCCCCACTTATCTTGATAATTTGCCCCCCAAGCCTGAGTTTCATTGACTCCACCAGAAGGGTTAACCATAAAATCGTTGGCACTTCCATTCGCTGAAAAACCGCTCAAAAATGAGGGTCTTTTGCCACTTGGGCCTCGACCTTTTCCCCTTCCTCCTCCGCTATTATCTGCCACTACTCCAAGTAAGTCTTCAGTACTAAAATTCTGTTGATTGATATTATTCACCTGTCCCAAGATCGATAGTCTACGCTCACCTCTAAACATATTTAGATTTGAACCTGCACTAAATCGGTCATCACTCCCATAACCGGCATAAACTTTTCCAAACTCTCCATTTCTCATGTTGATTTTTGTAACGATATTTAGGGTTTTAATGCGAGTACCGTCATCTATACCACTTGCCTTGCTTTGCTCACTTTTATCATCAAAAACTTGAATTTTATCGACCACCTCTGCGGGCAAAGTTGATAGGGCTGTTTTGGGATTCTGACCAAAAAATTGTTTTCCGTCTACCAATACCTGCTGTACCTTTTCTCCTTGTGCTTGAATCTCTCCATCGTTGTCTTGGATTCCAGGCATTTTCTCGACCAAATCTTTTGCACTCGCATTTTGAGTTGTTTTATATGCTTTTGCATTGAATGAAACGGTATCACCTTCTACTGTTGCAGCTACTGCTTTTTCAGAAATCTTAACTTCACTCAAATTTTCAGCATCTACCTTCATTATGATGGTTCCTAGATAATCATCTCTCCACACACGAATGGGTTCAGAATAAGGTTGTAATCCCAAGTAGTTGATTTTCAATGTATATTCTCCTCTTTCCAATAGAATTGAAAAAGTTCCATCCTCTTTAGATACAGAACCAGCAGCAACACTGCTATCCATAGTAATGGCAAATATTGTTGCACCTACAATGGGTTCTTTGGTCTTTTCATATTTAAGTTTTCCGCCAACAGGAACTTTATTTTGGGCTTCCATACTCATATATGAAAACATTAAAAGGCAACATGATACTGAAAACAAAAGGGTTCTGTAACTCGACATCACATTTAGATTATCTTTTATCATACTACACATTAAATGAACTTAAGGGCATTAAGTTTTAATTTATCTTAAAATATATTCTTGAATTTTTTGAACCTCATCAGCCCAAACTTTGTCTGAATCGGAGATGTCTGCAATTTCATCAACTTCCTTCAGTAATTTTTCAAGTTTGTCGGACGACCTCAACGGCTTCCTATATTTTAAAGCCTTACAAGCTGTAAGTAACTCTATTGCTTGAATTCTCTCAACGTTCTTGATTACTTTGAGGCATTTGGTTGCCGCATTAGCACCCATGCTCACATGATCTTCCTGACCATTGCTACTTTCAATGGTATCCACAGAACTTGGAGTACACAATTGTTTATTTTGACTTACTATACTGGCAGCAGTATACTGAGCAATCATCAATCCACTTTCTAGTCCTGGATTACTTGTTAAAAAAACAGGCAAACCTCGTTTACCTTCAAGCAAACGATAAATCCTTCGTTCTGCTATACTACCAATTTCTGCAATGGCTATGGCTAAAAAATCCAATTGTAATGCTAGAGGTTGTCCGTGAAAATTCCCCGCACTTAGAACCAAATCCTCATCTGGAAACACATTGGGATTATCTGTAACCGCATTAATTTCTGTTTCAAATACTGCAGCCACTTGATCATATACATCTTTGGTAGCTCCATGAACTTGAGGTGCACAACGAAAACTATAAGGATCTTGCACTTGATTTTTGGACTGATTTATTATCTCACTGCCTGAAAGATGCTCCAAAATAGCTTTTGCTGTATCCAACTGCCCTTTATGAGGTCGAATGACGTGGCTATAATTCAAAAATGGTTCTTTCCTCCCATCGTATGCATCAATGCAGAGAGCTGCATGAAGATCTGCTCTTTCTAATATTTGTTGTGATTTCAATAAGCAACTCAAACCATAAGCCTGCATAAACTGAGTGCCATTAATGAGAGCTAACCCCTCTTTAGGACCCAAAATAAGATTGCTCGGTTTTGCTTTTTCCATGCTTTTCAAATCTTGACTCCATACCATTCCCTCTCCAATCAAAGGCAAACTCATATGGCTTAGCGGAGCTAAATCTCCACTTGCTCCCAAGCTACCCATTTCATAAATGACTGGAAATGTAGATGTATTATACAAATCCAAGAGTTTTTCAACTGTTTCAAGCTGCACACCACTATGACCATAGCCCAGACTTTTCACTTTTAGAAGGAGCATCATTCTGACAATATCATGAGGAACATAATCCCCCATACCACAAGCATGTGAACGAATTAGATTCACTTGTAATTGGGTTAAATCCTTTTGAGCAATCTTGGTATTACATAAAGAACCAAAACCTGTATTTACTCCATAAATTATTGAGTTTTTATCTTCAACTTTAGATAATAAAAAGGCATTGCATTTCCTTATCTTTTCTTTTGATTCATCAGACAATTTAATCTTTTTATTAGTAGTTAAAAGATCTCTTATCTGTTGGATACTATGATGATTAGACAACTCCATTAATTAAACGAATTTAGGCGTTTCTGCTTGCTAGAGCTAATTTGGTAATTACTGCTTTTGTATTTTCAGGAAAATCCCCTTTCATCATCCAGTCATAATAACCCCTATTTTCTTTAAAAACATCAATCACACGTTTGTTAAGGTATTTCCCAAAATTAAAATAAGCCTCACCATCAGAACCTCTTTTGATTCGTCTTGCAAAATCAAAAAACTCACTTTCTCCACTGAAAGCATGCAAAAAGTCGATATTATTCTCTAATTCATCATAAAAATCAACTTGAGCTTTGATTACTTCCCAAGTCGCTATAGTATCTGCCTTTGCAGAATGAGCATCAACCAAATTTTTATTACAATATTTTTTATATGCTGCACCTAGGTTTCGAGGTTCCATTTTATGGAATATTCGTTGGGCATCGATAAACTTACGATTGGCATCAAATGATATACCTGCACGATAAAATTCCTCGGCCAACATCGGAAAATCAAATCGATTGCTATTAAAACCACCAAAATCTGAATCGCCCAAGAATGCATTTAACTCAATTGCAAACTCTTTGAATGTAGGTTTTCCTACTACATCTTTATCCCAAATCCCATGAATCTCTGACACCTCAGGCGGAATAGGGATTGTAGGATTTAAAACTTGATGCAAATGTTCCTCTTGACCATCCATTTGAATCTTTATGCAATAAATTTCTACTATTCGATCTTTGGCAATCTGAATACCTGTTGTTTCTAAATCAAAAACGATTAGAGGTTTTCTTAATTTTATATTCACAGAACAAATGTATTCGTGTTTCTTTATTTCTCAGCTAGAAATAGTATGGTATTATCCACTTCTTTTGGGCTAATACATTCAAGTAATCTTAGATTTAATTAAATCAATTGACATCAATGTGTTTAAAAGTTTGGGATGAATACACGTGACCAATATCTAATATTGTAGCTGATTACATGGAGTTTAAGGCCATACATATTTTATGTGATGATGAGATATCTGAAACATTATCCTTTTTGTTGCAAGAAAATGGATATGAAGGTACATCGTTTGAAGAAAACCAATTAATCGCCTATTGTAAGGCTTCAACCTTTGATTCATTAGCCTTGGAATCAATACTTCAACCATTTAATATTGAACCAGACAAGATACTAGATGTTGGTCTTCAAAATTGGAATGAAATTTGGGAAAGTAACTTTAAAGAAGCATACATCGGCGATCAAATTCATGTGAGAGCCCCATTCCATCCTTCAAAAAATATTAAGCACGATATTATAATCCTTCCTAAAATGGCATTTGGGACAGGGCATCATGAAACTACTCAACTATCAGCAATTGCATTAGAAAAATTAGATTGTAAAAACAAGATTGTTTTAGATATGGGTTGTGGAAGTGGATTACTCGCCATTTTAGCCTCTCAAAAAGAGGCTAAAGATGTCATTGCGATTGATTATGATCAAAATTGTATCAATAACACCAATGAAAACATACAATTAAATAAGGTAAAAAACGTTTTTACCATGAAAGATGACACGCTTTCCAAAATAGAGGATGGCATAGATATTATCGTCAGTAATATTGTGAAAAATATAAACCTAAAACTACTTCCTCAATTTGCAGATAAGTTAACTGAAAATGGCATCCTGATTCTCTGTGGTTTTCTTACTAAAGATTTTGATAATTTAATTCAAGAGTCCACAAAATATGGCTTCTCACTTACTGACAAAAACACACAAAATGGTTGGCTTCAAACTCAATTTATTAAGAAAAATGTTGACTAAAAAATACATATTAATACTCCTTCTAATCTCCTCTTTAGCTTCTTGGGCTCAACCTCGCTCCTTTTCTAGAAACCCATCCGTATTTATCAAAGAATATTCAAAATTTCTTAGCTCACAAGCAGATAAACAAGGACAAGTTTTATTAGAAAACTTCACGACCAAATGGGATTCAGGCAAGTTTGTAGAACCCGAGCAACGAAACATCATATCTGTTGCTAATTTAATGTTAATCAATGATTTAGATGTTCCTAGCTTTTTCCTACTTACAGAAACTATGCTGTATGCTAAAGACTCTATTGATGAGCCCAAGTATATAAGTTGGTCCAAATCGCTGATTCCAGCATTAAACTCTGGAAATCAAACGTTTATAACACTCATTAAAGCATCAAGAAACCTATTTAGGGATAACACCATTTATGAATCTCAAACTAAGAGATGGTATAGTAACTCTCCAGATTATCGATTTATTTTTGAGGATAATCGAGTCAAAATTTCCTTCAAAAACATCAACTTAACTTGTCAAGCTCAAGTCGACCAAATTAACATTTACAACACTTCAGGAAGTTACTATCTGGACACCGATGAATGGGAAGGAAAACAAGGTGTCATTACATGGGAACGGGTAGGATTTGGAAAAGATAATATCTATGCAGAAATACAAAGTAATTACACGCTAAAATTTGAACGTGCCGAGGTAAACATCGATACGGTTACTTTTACCAATAAAGATTTTCTAGCAAAACCCCTATTAGGAAATCTCATAGACCGTGCGTCTAGTGCAGATAACATCGATAAAGAAGTACTTCAAAAATCACAATTTCCGCAATTTTACTCATTTGATAAAAATATAGAATTAGGATCTTATTTAGATAACACCGTTCAATTTAAAGGAGGGTTTGCCATGAAAGGTTCCGAAACTATTTCAACAGGAAGCCCCGAAACACCCTCTGTAATTGAAATTTATTACAAAAACAAAAAAAGAGTACTTGCCAAATCACCCTACTTTACATTGAAAGAGGGTAAGATTAATGCAATGGAGAGTGAGGTAACCATTCTCACAGATAGCGGAACGATATATCACCCTAACCTCAAGTTTAATCTAAACTTAGATAATAAAATTTTAGTTCTTATTCGAGGAAAAGAAGGCTTAAAACAAGCTCCTTTTTATGATAGTGATCATCAGATTGACATTTTCGTTGATAAGATTATATGGAAACTTGAACTTCCAAAAATTGAATTTGACGTTGATGGTGAGGAAAAAAAGGCCTTTATCGAATCTCAAAGCTTTTATAAAGAAGTACGCTATGAAAAAATTCCTCGTGGAATTCTCAAATACCACCCCTTGTCTAAGATGAGGAATTTTGTAATTCAATACAGAAAGAGAGAATTCACGCTCAACGAATATGCAAACTGGATGGGTAGTAAACCAATTTATCTTAAATCCCAGATTATTGAATTAGCAGATTTAGGATATTTATTTTTTAATCCTGCCACAGACAGTGTCAAAATCAGAAAAAAACTAGATCATGCCGTATTATCTCACAAGAAACTTATGGATTATGATGTAATCCGTTTTTCATCGGTTATATCTGCTCGTTCAAACGCCTTTTTAAACCTAATTAACAACACCTTCAATATTGAAGGTGTTAGGGCCTTTAAATTTAGTGATAGTCAGAGTGTTTATGCTTTCCCACATGAACAAACGGTCATTCTCAAAAACAAGCGAAGAATGGAGTTTGGTGGTAAGCTAACTGCAGGTAAATTTGATTTCTACTCTGATAAATTTGAGTTTGATTACTTCAATTTTGATATTACATCTGATAACATTACCGAGATGGTAATTTTCACAAAAGATCTGTCTGGAAAACCTGGACTGGTTGCTGTAAAATCTGTTTTAAGAGACATTAACGGTACGCTAGAAATAGACAAATCAAATAATAAATCTGGACTGAAAAACTTCCCTGAATACCCACGATTTACAAGTAATAAAGGTTCAGTTATTGCTTATGATAAACCAAACATTCATGGCGGAGTATATGATAAAGATCGCTTTCGATTTGAAGTTGATCCATTCACTATTGAAAACCTTGACAACTTTACTACTGAAGGGTTGAGTTTTCCAGGGACTTTTGTGGCAGGAGGGATTATTCCAGACTTTGACTTTGAAGCAAAAATTATGGATGACTATTCACTAGGTTTTGAACGAACAAATCCTGCTGGTGGCTACCCCATGTATGACGGTAAAGGTCAAGGGAATATAGACATCCGATTGAGTGAAGAAGGCTTTACTGCCAAAGGAAACATTGAATATGAAGGAGCAGTTCTTAAGTCTCAGGACATTTTAATGACTCCAGATTTTACCTCAGCACAGGCAGAATCATATGTCATAACTGAAAATGAAAAATACCCCAATCTTGCTGCTAAAGACGTTAATACTAAATGGGTTCCCAACCAAGATTCCATGTATATCAACACCAATGGTCATGAAGTAACCGTATTGAGAGATAATCAACAGTTTTCGGGGAATCTTGTTCAAACCAATCAGCAATTGGCGGGTACAGGTTCTTTGGTATGGGATAAAGCACGTTTAAAATCCTTGGACATGAAATTTAAACCTAATGAAGTGAATGCCCAAGTCTCTGATGTTGAAATAAATACATTGGACCAAAATAAGATTGCTTTTTCATCCAAAAATCTCAATTCACATATTGATTTCACCAGTCAACTAGGAGATTTCAAATCCAATGAAATCGGAATACTGACCGAACTTCCCTTTAATCAATTCTCTACCTCAATGGACGAATTTAAATGGGACATGGCCAAAAACACCATTGAATTCAATAAAGGACCTAAATTACCGCAAAGTAGATCTTATTTTGTAAGCAATAAATATGACCAAGAAGGACTAAGGTTTGAAAGTACTAATGCTCTTTTTGATATCAATGAGGGTATTATTTATGCTAAGAAAGTTCCTCATATTGATGTTGCTGATAGTCGCATTTATCCATTTGAAAACAAGGTCGACATTCACAAAGGTGCAGACATACAACGACTCAAAAAATCACGTATTTTAGCATCCCGAACTCAAAAATTTCATCAACTATATGATGGAGACATCAAGGTAGAAGGACGATATGCACTTAGTGGCTCTGCTTCCTATGAGTTTAAGGATAAACATAACACCCATCAAGTTATCAAATTCAACAAGATACGCGTCAAAGGTAGAGGTGATACTTCCATTATTGCTAAAGGTAATATTCGAGATTCTTCATCCTTTTTCTTGAGCCCTAAAATTGCATATAAAGGCAAGACAGAATTATACAGTAATCAGCGAGATATTTTCTTCAGTGGCTATGTAAAACCCCAACATTCATTCACCTACTATCCAAGCAGATGGTTCAGGTATTCTGGTCAACCCAAGCCCGAAAATGTGATCATACCTGCAACAAATATTCTCAATGAGGATCGTAGAAAAATGTATGCATCCGTAAGTATTGCAAATGATAGCACACACATCTACCCTACTTTATTCAATTTTAAGCGAAGCTATGCCGATTTAGAACTCACCTCAGACACTGGAATATTTTATTATGATGAATCCAAAAAAACATTCTTTGTAGGGGATTCTATGAAACTATTGGAGGGGTCACCACGCGGAAGCTATCTGGCCTTTAACGAAGTTACAGGAGAGGTGTTCAGTGAAGGAAAAATTGACTTTAACCTTGACCAAGACCCTAACTTTAATGCACGCTTGGCTGGAAATGTAAGTAAGTTACCAAATGATTCAGTATTCACCATAAAATCATTGATGGCTTTAAACCTTATGTTGCCCGAGGATTGCTACCAGCGTATGGTGGAAGTAATCAATGAGAATGACAATGATCCAGCAGATAATAATAACCAGTTTGTAGAAAAAGCTCTTTCCGAATTTCTGGATGATAATCAGTTGAAAAAATCACTTAATTACACCTCATCATCAGGGGAGATTAAACCCCCAAGTGATTTTTCTTCTAATTTTCTCTTTACCAAAACTAGCCTTCATTATGATGCTTATAAAAGACAATTTATAGGGCTCGAACCAATCCATATTGCTACAATCAATGGCAAGCAGGTGAATAAGGCACTCAAAGCAAGAATGGCAATAACCAAAAGAAGAAGCAGTATTAAGTTTACGTTATACCTTGAAGCAAGTAAATATGACTGGTTTTATATTGATTACTACTTGGGTGCTCTCACTGTAGCAAGTACCGATAAAACGTTTAATGATATTATCAAAACTCAAGGAGCAAAAATGAGTAAAGGGAAATTCAGAATTCGCCCTGCTAGTCCTCGATCCGTTGGATTGTTTTTGACGAAGATGGAGAATTAGAAGACTCTACATCTTGATTCAACTCAACAAACCCCTTCACAAACAATATCAAACTATAACTCACCAAAACATGACCAATGTTTACAGCTGAAAAATAGTGGTCTTTTTTAAACAGAGCAAAAACTAAAGCAGAAAATGAAAGTATAATAATCCCTCTTATTATATTATTCCTTCCATGTACAGAATCATCCATACGAGAAAAATAGGTACTTAGACCAATCGCTATAAAACCAATAATTCCATATATCAATACTGGCAGAAACTGATTATTCCAAACTAAAAACATGATCATGCCTAGAAACAAGACCAGATTAGCAACTCTAATCATTTTATTGTTCTGAAAACTTGCAAAATCTAGACTACCGTTGGCAAATAAATAAATAGACCCTAAACTAAAAAGTCTTGATGCAAGAAGAAGAGAATTTGCTAGTTGCTCATCTAGTAAAGGAAGATGACCAAATGCAGCCACTCCGGATGAAATGCCCGTTAAAGCAATAAACCAAACAAATTGATTGGAAATTATTCGATTAGTATGAATTCTCAGTAATACAAGAGCCGTAAGAAAAATTAAAATATTTGAAGAAAATGTAATCCAAATCATCGCCTTTTATTATCTATTATTTAGAGGTTTTTATTTATTTTAAGACTTAAACACCTTCGATGCTAATGCATCAGTTGTCAATGCTCTAGGTCTATTTTTTTCATAATCATAACTCACTAAAGCAGTCCTAATATTAGCCATATGTTTTCCTTGAGTCACATTAGTAAATTTATAATACATATTGAATGAGGATCCTCCTGTAAGTTCTGTAGCCAAAGCAATCTGAATGCAATCTCCCAACCTTCCCTCACACGAGAATGTAATCGCTGCATCTGCTTGAATAAGGGATACCCCTCCAAAATCTAACTCTGTGAATCCATTTTCTGCTAAAAATCGCACCCTTGCCTCTTGAGCATAAGCCAAAAACTGTTGATTTCCCATATGATTACCATAATTTAAGTCTGACACCCTTACTTCTATTTCAGTAGTGTATTGCCAGTCAGTGGGCATGTCTATTTTCATTCGCTTCATCTTACTCCATCTTTAGGGTTTTTACCTTCAAATTGTTTAAAATAATCTTTATATTCCTTAATCGTTTCCTCCACTCCTTTTATGATAAACTCAGGCTTATTTATTTCAATAACTTTCTTGGTATAATCAAAGCCTATTTTCACCACAGGTATATTGGCTTTTTGTGCAATGTAATAAAATCCAGTCTTCCACTTATCATTGAACTTTCTTGTGCCCTCTGGGGTAATCGTGGTAATAAATTCTTCATTAGAATTATAAACTGAAACCATAGTGTCCACAAAATTCGTATTTTTTGACCGTTCAACAGGAAAACCACCCAATGCACGAAAGAGGTAGCCAATCGGCCATACAAATAATTCTTTTTTACCAATATACTTTGGATTAAAATCATCGGTGATTGTCCTATACAAAAGTCCTACTAAAAAATCCCAATTACTTGTATGAGGTGCTACTACAATGAGGTATTTAGGCAACTTTGGCATAGCACCTGATACTTTCCAGCCCCATACATCTTCGAATAACCATCTAGAAATATTTTTGATCATTTATGAATTAACTAACTGGTTAAATTTTGAAATTATTTCATCCGACACTGGAACAGGTTTGTGGTTTTTAGCATCCAACAATACAAATTGAATCTCTGCTCTTGAGCATAATGCTTTAGACTCATCATCTATAATTTCCTGTACCATTGAAATGCTCCGATTTTTAAACTCCATGTCTTTAATATGAATATGAATCAATTGATGGGGTAATAAAGGTTTTTTAAAGGCTATATTAATATTCACAACAACAAATAATAACTGTTCCGTTTCAAAAAAACGATCTTGAACAGCAGGCTCTAAAAACTTCCATCGAGCCTCTTCAAGCAGCTCTAAATACCGAGCATTATTCACATGTCCGTATGCATCACAATGATATCCTCGTATTCGTATTGAAGTTACTTTCACTTTAGCAAAGGTGTATAAAAATGGCTAATTGACGAATGATTTTTTTTAAAACAAATCAATTGCAATCATGGTTATTATCATATGCAAACAATCCTAATCAGTGGTGGTTCAGGGCTTATCGGTTCTGATCTCAGAAAATATTTTACTGAATTAGGTTATCCTACCCGGATTTTAAGCAGAAAACCTACCAATAAAAAAAACAACTCATATTACTGGAACATTGAAGACAAAACCATAGATCCTGATGCATTTGAAGGTGTAGAAGTTGTAATAAATCTTGCTGGCAGCTCAATCATAGGAGGAAGATGGACCAAGTCCCGAAAAAAAGAATTGACTCACTCCAGAGTTAATTCTACTCAACTTCTCATAGATACAATCAATCAGCAAAATTTACCCATCAAGCATTTTATTCAGGCAAGTGCTATGGGCTATTATGGAAATAGTAATAATCAAACAATAACTTCAGAATCTCCAAACGGAAATGACTTCATGGCCAACTTATGTGCTGATTGGGAAGCAGCTTCGAATAAACTCAACCCAACTATCAAAAAATCGATTCTCAGAATTGGTCTCTATTTGAGTTTAAACGGAGGCGTATATCCAATTTTATCACGACTAGCTAAATTTAGTATTTTATCGGCATTTGGAAATGGTAAAATGTGGGCTGGATATACCCATCATCATGAGTTTGCTAACCTCATTCATCAAATTATTAAAGATAAGATTCCAGCAGATATTTATAACGCTGTTGGGGCTCAACCTTTTCAGATGAATGAACTCATGAAATGTATTGTTCAAAAAAGCGGAAGAATAAACTTTTTACCCAATGTTCCTTCATTTATCCTTAAACTAGTTCTCGGTGAGGCATCTGCTACACTTCTAAATAGCTATAAAATAACCTCACCTAAACTGGCTTCACACAATATTTATCAATACCAAGGAATCGACCAAGCAATTCAATCCTTATAATTATGGTTATACACTGGTTTAGAAGAGATCTAAGATTATCCGACAATGCCGCTCTATATCAGGCATTGAGCAATCATAATGATGTTCAATGTGTTTTCATTTTTGACAAAAATATTCTTGATAAATTACTGGACAAAGATGATGCACGTGTCACATTTATCCACAATCAACTAATGAATATCCAAGACCAGTTGACTCAACTAAATAGCGATTTAAAAATATACTACGGTGAGCCTTCAGAGGTATGGAATACCATCATCAAAGAATTAAAACCTTCAGCTGTATTCACCAACAAAGATTATGAACCATACGCCAAAGAAAGAGATATAAAAATTGCTAGATTATTAGAATCAAATAATATTTCTTTTCAAACCTTTAAAGATCATGTCATTTTTGAAGAAGATGAAATTGTTAAAGATGATGGAAATCCCTATGTAGTATTTACACCATACAGCCGCAAGTGGAAGTCTAATTTGACTGAGGAACACACAAAGCCATATGATACAGAAAAACATTACCAGCACTTCAAGAAATCAACTCCAACTCCTAAAATTACTTTAGAACAAATGGGGTTTGAGCCAAATACAATGAATTTCCCAGCTATGACTACCCAAGTGGGTATCATCAAAAATTATGGCTCAAAACGAAATTTCCCAGGCATCAGTGGTACTTCCAAACTTTCCGTTCATTTCCGATTTGGTACAATTAGCATTCGCGAAAAAGTTCATAGAGGAAAATCACTGAGTGAAACATGGTTAAACGAATTGATTTGGAGGGACTTTTACAGTCAAATACTACATCATTTTCCTCATGTGAAAGATGGCAGTTTTCGGCCAAAATACGATGCTATTTCATGGAAAAACTCAAAAGAACATTTTGAGGCCTGGTGTCAAGGAAAAACAGGATATGGACTTGTAGATGCTGGCATGAGGGAATTGAATGCCACTGGATTCATGCATAATCGAGTACGAATGGTTGTTGCTAGTTTTTTGACTAAACATCTTCTCATTGATTGGAGATGGGGAGAAGCTTATTTTGCTCAAAAACTCTTAGATTTTGATTTGGCTAGTAATAATGGTGGTTGGCAATGGGCATCTGGATCAGGAGTCGATGCAGCTCCATACTTTAGAATCTTCAACCCTTACACCCAGATTGATAAATTTGACAAAGATCATACTTATATTAAAAAATGGGTACCAGAATTGGGAACGGACCAGTATGTCAACGAAATTGTTGACCACAAGGAAGCACGCGAACTCTGTCTCAAGACGTACAAAGAGGCATTAGACAATCGATAATTCTAACTCCTATTCTTTGTTACGTAAATATT
>Ga0228662_1000804_pt1 | contig 14244 bp, 14 predicted proteins | sample 76DmetaG_FD_183173 | JGI IMG/M metagenome (GOLD analysis project Ga0228662, IMG submission 183173) | Seawater microbial communities from Monterey Bay, California, United States - 76D | ecosystem: Environmental > Aquatic > Marine > Coastal | place: USA: California | collected 2016-11-10
GTGTAATCCCTTGGCCTTTGGTCATTATTTTCTATCAAAAGACCAATCGGAGTTCCAGTGGTTATCCCTTCAAAAGTTCCTGAGACAATTTTTACAGTATCAGATTCTCTTCTTTGTGTAGTGTGTCTGGAGCTGCCAGGCTTTCTCAAATCAAGATCGCCCTGAAGGTCTTCTTCACTCAGTTTCATGCCTGGAGGGCACCCATCAACAATGCCTAAGAGTGCATCACCATGACTCTCACCAGCAGTCGTTAAAGTAAATAGTTTTCCGAATGAGTTGCCCGACATTGAATGATGATGTGCTTATTTAGATGGCACATATTATACCTGTGAGAGATTTTAGATCTAATATTATTAAGTCTTGTTTATGAAAAGGATGGATAGGACAGAATTTATAAAAACTAGTTTATAAAGTCATCAAAGTAATAGTAATGAATGCCTGGGGTAGAAACTAATGTAGAAGCCATTTTGTTAGCTAATTTTTGAGCGTCAATGCTTCTGTATTTTCTTGCAGATCCAATACAAAAAATATCAAATATTTTAGCGGCCTTCATAAAGATTTTCTCTGAAACAGCCCTATGCCTTCCTCCTTGACCAATTAAAAAGCTGGGCCTGAATATATTTACGCTCTCAAAGCTGAGCTCAAGAATCGCATCTTCAAGCTCACCTTTGGTCCTTAAGTAGAAGTTATTTGATTGACTATCAGCACCCACTGATGAAATAAGGGTTAATTTTTTGGCGCCAGAATCCAGAGCTTTTTTTGCAATCACAAGAGGGTAGTCAAGATCAACTTTTTTAAAGTTTTCTTTACTTTTGGCAATTTTGATTGTAGTACCAAGACAAATAAAAACATGATCACATTTTGGAAGAGAACCTTCAGTCAATAAGGAATCAAAATTAACAATGAGTTCATGAGCATTTGCAGGAAGAAGTTTGATTCTGCTTCTTGCTAATGCTATAGGATTAAGATTTTGATCAGAGAGACAGCTTAAAATCTTGCTGCCAACAAGTCCTGTCGATCCTGCAATGATTGGTGTTGGCATATATAAAAGTAATAATTAGTAATTATGGAAGAACAATTTCGATATTATCAATGTCACCATTGACGTCTACCTTCATCTTATCAAACTTGGGCGCACCCATACCGCTAAATTGATAGAAACCAGCTGGCTCTTTTGGAATAAAGAAAAAGAAATCTAGCTCTCCATTACCATTCTTGTCCTCAAACGAGGCAAGGGCATAAGGTCCAGTTGGAACTTCCATGCTAAAGTCAACACTACAATCACCCCCCTTTGTTGGAGAATAAATGTTCTCTTGACTATGATTCATACCTTTAAAGCCGGCCTCTTCATAAATAAGAACATGGACCGCGTGCTTCGAAGAGCAACCTGTGACTGTTCCGCTGACTTTGTGAAGGCGGTCATCGGCATTTGCAATATTAAAAAAACTAAAGACAAAAACTGATAAAAATACTGCTAAAAGTATTGATTTTGATTTCATAACACTCATAATATTTTTTATAAATTATGTTAGTAGTTTACTTAGAAGAATGAAAGTTTTAAATGAATTTTTTGTGGTTTTTCTATGAAAAAAAATTTGATCACTTATGATTTATCAAAGAAGTCAATCAGGCTTTCTAATCCACCAAAGTTAATTTGTATATTGCAACTTTTCTTTAAGATTGGTTTGCCGTGGTAAGCGACGGATAGTCCGGCTAGCTTCATCATTTCTAGGTCATTAGCACCATCTCCAATGGCAATCACTTGTTTAGGGCTAAGCCTATAATGCTTACACAATTCTTCAATATAATTCGCTTTTGCTTTGGCATCAACTACTGCTCCTAGTACCTTTCCAGTTAAAGCCTCATTTTTGATTTCAACATTGTTAGCGCGATATGTATCAATACCTAAGACATCTGTAACTTTTTCAGCAAAAAAGTTTATACCTCCTGAAACTAAAGCAGTTTTTATTTTGATAGACTTAAGAAATTTAACAAGCTCGCTAGCACCTGGGTTCAACTCCATTTTGTTTTTGTAAACTTCATTGAAACTTTCAGTGCCTACCCCTTTTAAAATAGACAATCTCTTTTTAAATGACTCAGAAAAATCTAACTGACCCTGCATGGCCTCTTCTGTAATGAATGAGACTTCATTTGATAGGCCAACCTGTCTTGCAACCTCATCAATCGTTTCAATCGAGATCAGGGTAGAGTCCATATCACTGACCATGAGTTTGATATTGTCATAATCAAAGCCTTGATCAAAAATATTTAGATCAACACTAAGACGAGACCTTAAATTTTCAATTTCAAAGTTTGATTTTGTATGCACTCTGAAGTGACTTTTTCTTGCTTCAAGTTCACCATTTATATTAAGAGCTACTTTTTTAGCAGTTTTGATATTGTGGTCATGAACTATTAAGGTTTGAATTGTCATCAGGTGAATCAAGTGTGAAATAAACTCATCATTTTACAAGATTGATTAAAGCAAATGATTTCCAAAGCTGAGAAACAAATTTGAATTTGATGAATTAATGTTGAGACATTTTGTCACAAAGCCTACGTGATGAAATTTATAGGACAGGTATAATAATTCTATTTCAAAAACCAACGATGGTTATTTGACCAACACTGACGTTTAGATGGGCTTAGTTTGACTATGCGCACCTGAGCGTTTTTTTTTACTTAAAAAAAAGTTTATTATTTAAAATGACTCAATCATACAATTTTAGTGCAGGACCAGCAATGCTGCCTAGAGAGGTTCTTCTTAAAATTCAGAGCGAACTTCTCGAATATCAAAACTCAAAAGCATCAGTAATGGAAATTTCTCATAGAGGAGTTGATTTTATGGAAGCTGCTGAGAAATCTGAGCAAGATTTTAGAGAGCTTCTTAGTATTCCCGAAAACTACAAGGTACTTTTTCTTCAGGGAGGGGCATCAGCACAGTTTTCTATGGTGCCCATTAATCTCCTAAGGGGAGGCTTTAAGGCCAGTTATGCAAATACAGGTCACTGGTCTGTTAAAGCAATTGCAGAGGCACAAAGGTATTGTGAGGTTAATGTATGTACTGACAGTACCGAAAATAATTTTACTAACATTGAAGATTTTCAAAATTGGGATATTGATGAAGATGCTTCTTATCTTCATTACACTCCTAATGAGACGATTGCAGGTCTAGAGTTTGACTATATTCCAGAGGTTTCCATGCCTATTGCTGCAGACATGTCTTCAACGATTCTATCGCGTCCAATTGACGTCTCTAAATTTGGTGTTATTTATGCAGGAGCCCAAAAGAATATTGGTCCATCTGGACTAACAATTGTAATTGTTAGAGAGGATCTTATTGGTGATGTTGTTCAGCATCAGCCTAAACTATTTGACTATTCTATTCAGGCTCATAATGATTCGATGTTTAATACACCAGCTACTTTTCCATGGTACGCGGCTGGAAGAGTCTTTGAGTGGGTTAAAGAGAAGGGTGGTCTTAGCGCAATGCAAACGATTAATAAAGCTAAAGCAGAGTTACTATATAGAGCTATTGATAGCTCTGATTTTTATTCAAATCCAGTTTCTGCAAGGTATAGATCATGGATGAATGTACCATTTTTACTAGCAGATGAGAAATTAAATATTACATTTTTAGAGCGCTCAAAAGAAGCTGGTCTGCTCGCACTTAGGGGTCATCGAAGTGTCGGCGGCATGAGGGCAAGTATTTATAATGCTATGCCTCAAGAGGGGGTTGAGGCCCTTATTAATTTTATGAATGATTTTGAAAAGGATTTTGGATAATGCTTAACATACAGGTACTCAATAACATTTCACCTCTTGGACTCGAGAAGTTTTCAAAAGAATCCTATCATGTTTCCACAAGTGATGAAAATCCAGATGCCATTCTCGTTAGAAGTGCAAAAATGCATGATATGGAAATTGGAGATAGTTTAAAAGCAATTGGCAGGGCTGGTGCAGGAGTCAACAATATTCCACTTAAACAAATGAGCGACAAGGGCGTGGTTGTATTTAATACGCCTGGTGCAAATGCAAATGCTGTGAAAGAGCTTGTTATTTCATCAATGCTCCTTGCAAGTCGAAATATTTGCCAGGCTTGGGATTATGTCAATAAGCTTCCACTGGAAAACCTTAAGACTACGGTTGAAGATGGAAAAAAGCAGTATTCAGGATCTGAACTGCCTGGAAAAACATTAGGGATTGTGGGCTTGGGAGCAATTGGAGTAGAGATTGCAAATGCTGCCAGTATGCTAGGGATGGATGTTATTGGGTATGATCCATCAATTTCAAAAAAGAATGCCTGGAAAATTTCTTCAGAAGTTCAAGAGGCGCTCTCATTAGAAGAACTATTTTCAAAAAGTGACTTTGTTTCATTCCATGTGCCTCTGGTTGATGCAACTAAGAATCTTTTAGATGCAAAGAGAATTGCTCTTTTGCCTGAGGGATGCGTTGTTATCAACATGTCAAGAGATGGCATTGTTGATGAAGAAGAACTCATTAAATCTCTTGATAGTGGTAAGGTAAAGTATTACGTTACTGACTTTCCTATCGATGAGAAAAAGAATCGTGATAGAGTCATTGCACTCCCTCACTTGGGCGCGTCTACTTCTGAGGCAGAGGAGAACTGCGCAATAATGATTGCTAAGCAAGTAAAAGACTATCTTGAGCATGGAAACATTTTAAACTCGGTAAATTTTCCTGACTCAAAGATGCCAAGGGCTGGTGAAGAGCGTCTTGCAATTACTCATAGAAATGTTCCAAATATGGTCCGCCAAATAACAAAAGAAATTGCTGAAGAAGGCGCCAATATTGTAGATATGCTTAATAAATCTAGAGGAGAGTTTGCTTATACACTTATAGATATTGAGAAAGAAATTCCCAATACTGTCATTGAAAATATAAAACAGGTAGAAGGAATTTTAAAAGTAAGAGCCCTTTAAGCTTATTTGACATAAGATGCTTGGCGCCCTGGGCAGGATTTGAACCTACGACCCCTCGCTTAGGAGGCGAGTGCTCTATCCAGCTGAGCTACCAAGGCAAAAAAGTATATTATTGCCAGTTATGGTTATTAATTCAAGCAATTAGCTAATTAATTTTTTAAACTTTATTAGTATCTATTGATTTAATCTAATTTCACTTAAAAATAACCAAAAAGTATATAATTTAATTTACAAAGGTAATTTGGGTTTATTGCTGCTGATTATGAAGTAAACACAATCTTCATCTTTTCAACACTTTCAACCTAATTGGTAAGAGTAGAATCGAAAAATACTAAATTAATGGAGTTAAATATGAAAATTATTTTAAAGAGTTCATTTTTTGCTATCTTTTTGTCATTTTCTCAAATGTCAATAGCAGGTACATTTATAGATACTGCTTCTGTCGTTTCAGTTGATAAAGTCTACAAACAAGTAAGGGTTGAAGAGCCTTACAAGGAGTGCTATATAAAGGAAACTATTCAAAATAGCGGAGATGGAAGTGCAACCAATGAAATTATTGGAGGTGTAATCGGTGGAGCTATTGGAAATCAATTCGGAGAAGGTAGCGGTAAGGATGTTATGACACTTGCTGGAATTCTAATGGGTGCTTCAATTGCTAATGATGCTGAAAAGGCTGCAGGTAATGGAAAACAAACAATTGTTAGTCAGGAGGTTTGTGAGAATAAGGTGAGACAGAAAATAGAAAAAAGACTAAGCCACTACAAAGTAACAGTCGACTACAATGGAAGTGAAGTCTCATTTTCAACAAAAAGAAGACCTTTTGATGATGTGATTAAGATTGAAGTGACAGTTGATGGGTTAGACAACTAAAAACTTTAGTCAAATGTTTTATATATTCTTAGTTGTAATTATTGCAGCTGCTCTGGCAGCTGCTTTTTTTCATGTCTCCAAAATTATTTCCTTACCCCCTCAAGGAAGGGCTATTGACTATATAAATAGTAAATCAAAAAAAAATCAAAGAATTATTGCTTGCATTGGCGATTCATTAACTCATGGCAATATCGGTCAAAGTTGGGTAGATTATCTTCGTCAAGATTTTCCAAATGATGTTTTTTTGAATGAGGGTATCAATGGTAATACAGCATGGCAAGTTATTCAAAGACTTGACCCGATTCTTCAGTGTAAGCCCGACCTAATAATATTAATGATTGGCACTAATGATGCATTGGGATCATTTGATATTAATTCTGGTTTAAGATACAAAAAAAATAATGAGTTACCTGAAGTTCCTACTTTTGAAAAATACAAAAAACATTTTAATGAGTTAATTGAGAAGATTGGACTTCAATCTAAAATTGCGATTTGCACTCTTCCTCCTATCGGTGAAAATATAAATTCTGAAGTCAATATGCATGTTAATTTGTTTAATGATTACATTAAACTAATTGCTAATCAAAAAAAATTAAGTTTATTACCAGTTTCTGCTGCATTATGGTCAGACATTCAATCTAGAACCTATCCATCAAAGTTAGAATACAACCCAAAAGTAATTCCTTTGTTTAGAAGAATTTTTGGAGGAATTTTTCATCACTATATTTTTAAGAAGTCCTGGAATGATATATCGAGTGCGAAAGGACAGTGGATACTATTTGATCAAATTCATCTTAATGAAAGAGGTGCAGAGATAGTCTATAAATTAGCTAAAGACTTTATTGCAAAGAGCTAATTTATTGAAACTTATAGTATAATTTGAGCTTCAAAAAAAATACTTAATTCAATGAAAAATATCAAGCTTGAAGATCGATTAATATTTGCTCTAGATGTGCCGGAGGTGTCTGATGCTAAGGAAATTGTAATAGAGCTTGATGATAGTGTTAATTTTTATAAGATTGGCATGGAAATGCTAATGACTGGCCAGTATTTTGAGCTTCTCGATTGGCTTATTAAAAAAGATAAAAAAGTGTTTGTTGATTTAAAGTTTTTTGATGTGCCTGAAACAGTTGGTCGCACTATTTCAAGACTCAGTGACTATGGCGCTACATTTGCTACCATTCATGGCAACCAAGCCTTGATGGAAAAAGCTGCTGAGAATAAAAATAACCTAAAAATACTCGCTGTGACAGCTCTTACAAGTTTAGATCGTGGTGATTTAGATGACTTGGGTTTTTCTTGCGATGTCCAAGATTTAGTTATCTCAAGAGCTAAAAGGGCTTTTGAAGCGGGTTGTGATGGAATTGTTTCGTCTGGCCTAGAAGTTCCGTTCATAAGAGAGCATATTGACAATAAATTAATTGCAGTAACTCCTGGAATTAGGCCCGTAGCAAATGACGATGATCAAAAGAGAGTTGTTGATGTTGCTACAGCTTTCAAAAGTGGATCAGACTATATTGTAGTTGGGAGGCCAATAAAAAACGCTGAAAATCGTTACGAGGCTGCCAGTAATATTCAAAAAATTATCAAAAAAACTTTTGAGGCAGTATAATCTCGCCTTCATAGTCGCGTAACTCAGTTGGTTAGAGTGTCACCTTGACATGGTGGAAGTCGGCAGTTCGAATCTGCCCGCGACTACCAACATTTTTTATTCATAAAATTCCTACTTATTTGCAAGTTATAATGCTGTTATATTCATCATACAAAATATTATGAAAAAATTTCTACTTTTATTTTCTCTTTTGTTTTTCCTTGCTGGCTGCTCTTCCTTAGAGATTGATCCAGCAACTTCATCAGAGGATGAAGCTCAAAAAATTCTTGCATTAGGCCTTTCTCATGAAGAAAACCTTAGAATGGCTAGTAAGCTTGGCACTCCTCATCTAGTGAAAATTGTCACACTAAAATTGAATAACGCCAGGGATGAAAAAATTCAAGCAGCTATCGATATTGAAAAATCTCTTGAATTTGCACAGCAGGTAAAAGTTTCTAAAGATTCTAAAGAGTTTATTAGTAAGGAGATTTCTGAATCATTGCAGACTGGAATTCTATCTACTGACATAGATTTTCTAAAATATTATTTTCATGGTAACAGGGATTTAGAAAATGACATGATCACTCATAAGCTTCATCTAAATTTGGTTTACAACTCAAGTAAAAGTAGAGGCTACCATTCATTAATTTCTTGTGATAATTGGAATAATTGTGAACAAAAGTTAGAGATCAAAACTAGCCCTGCAAGAGGTTCAAATTGCAAGAACAATAGCTGTGATTATCAAGAAGTATTTGAAGTTGATTTAACAGATGAATTTCTACGTAATACAATTGTAGATGGATTTTCAATGCGCTTAATTTCTGACAAGAGAACTAATAAAATTGAGATACCCAAAGCTTATCTTATGGGCTATCTGAAGGTTGCCCAATAGAAATTTAATTTTCTTATAATTTTTTTTGTTGGCACCAAATCCTAACTTTATGTCAATATATTTTTGAGATCTTGGGGTCACTTATAGTTAACCCAGAAACCTTTAATAACTTAATTTAATAATTACTAATGCTGATTTAGATGTAATAATCTGTTGTTAATTCTTGTAAAGCCTTGGTTTATCTTCACTTATTAAACACATTTAATTCACTTGCGAAGTGTACAATTTTATTTTTTATAATTTAAAGGTTCTTTTAAATGATTTTAGAAATTTTTTTTGCGGCAGGCTGCTTCTGGGGTGTTGAAAAAAACTTTGAAAGTATTGAAGGCGTTGTAGATGTAGTTTCGGGCTATTCTGGGGGTAACTATGACAATCCCACTTATGAGGCTGTGCTCAAAAATAGAAGACTTCAAAGTGAAGGTTTTTTGTCAGTTCTTAAAAACATTGGGTTGTCTGATAAGGAAAAAGAAAAAAATAAAAATACTTTCATTAACCATACAGAAACTGTCAAAGTAGTCTACGATTCTAGTCAAGTTTCAACCGAAACATTAATCAAGAATTTTTGGGAAATACATGATCCAACTCAATTCAATCGGCAAGGTAACGATGTTGGGAATAATTATCGTTCTGCTATTTATTGGACCAATGATGACCAAAAAAATATTGCCATAGAGACAGGTCTTGCCTATCAAAAACTCCTTTCAGCAAAAGGCTATGGTGATATAGTCACCGAAATGGCAGCGCTTGATAAATTTTGGCCAGCTGAAGATTATCACCAAGATTACATTGCAAGAAATCCAAATGGTTACTGCCCAGATCACTCAACTGGCGTTAAGTTTGCTCAGCAAGAGGATTCGATAGAATATGATCAAGTGGTTGAGCCTCTTCAGGGTAAAGAAATTATTGTCATTGGTCCAGAGGTAGAAGGAACCTGTTTGTTTTGTCTGGAATTTGAAAAGAAGGTGAGTTCAAGCTACAATGGCACTATCCCGATGAGACTAGCGCCTGCATCTGCTCTTAAGGGTTTCGATCTAAAAACACCGACCTGGGCTACACCTACAATTATCTTTATTGAGGACGGTAAAGAGATTTGGTCACATCAAGGCATGATGACATCTGAAGAGTTTTATAAAGCTCTTGGAGAATTTAAGCTTGGAAAGTCGACAGAGGCATATAACGTAGCATTTAACGAAGGAACTGATAGAAGATTTTGTGAGCAGTATGAAATTTTTAAAGATACTCCAGAAGGTGTCTTCGTAGACAAGCTCTCTGGAAGGCCACTATTCGATACAGCTTATCGGTTTGATTCCAAATCCGGATGGCTTTCTTTTACTCAGCCGGTGGAAAATGAAGTCTATGAGAAGATTGATACTAGTTACGGCATGATTCGTACTGAAATTCGATCAGTGAGTTCTGATATTCATCTAGGCCATGTTTTCAATGATGGACCTAACGGTTTGCCAAGATATTGTATCAATGCCACAGTGCTAGAGTTTGTTCCTCGAGGATAAGTCTGAGGCGTAAAAAAAATGTAAAATAATAATGTAATCATTTTTTTCATTATTAATTTCTTAATACATATGAATTTTGCTTCAAAATTGTTTAGTTGCACCCAATCTAAATTCCTACTTTTATCTTTGTGTTTATTCTTTGTTAATCCAATTTTTGCCGAAGAAAATTTATACGATAGAGGCAAATCGTTAATCGAGCAGAAAGAATACCAGAAGGCACTAAAAGCTTTCGAGCTCGCTGCTAAAGCTGGTAATCTGGATGCGCTTACAGCGCTTGGAGTAATGCATATTGGAGGAATTGGCGTTGAGCAGAATAATTTGAGAGGTTATGAATATATAAAGAAGGCTGCTGAAAAGTCTGACTCGAAAGCTCAATATACGTTAGGTGCATTGTACTATTTAGGAGCTGGTGTTGAAAAAGACTATCAAAAAGCTTTTAAATGGTTAAATTTGGCCTCTGAACAAAACTATATCGACGCTAAATACAATTTAGGGGTAATGTATGAATTTGGAGAGGGGGTAAACCAGAGCTATGAAAAAGCTTACGAATACTATTTGTATGCAGCTAGAAGAGATAACTTAGAATCTCAAATTAGGGTGGCTGACATGTACAGAGATGGAATTGGAACAGACAAGGATTTAGATAAAAGAGCTTACTGGTTAAAAAGAATTGAAGATTCAAAGTAAATTAATTTTTTTAATGAATAATTCGATGCACAATTGATGAGTAATAAAAATATTTATGATGTAATCATTATAGGTGCTGGCCCGGCAGGTCTTAGCTTTGCTTGCTCCTTAATTGAATTGAATTTGAAGGTTATGCTGGTTGAAAGGTCTACTCTTTCATCAATCTCAAATCCTACGCCTGATGGGAGGGAAACTGCCTTAACTCATAATTCACTTAAGATTCTTCAAAATCTTGGAGTATGGGGTCTAATCGACCAAACTAAAGTCAGTCCTTTAAAGGAGGCAAAAATCTTTGATGGAGATTCAGATTCGCTTTTAAATTTTGCTGCCAATAAATCTTCCATTGATGCGCTTGGATATTTAGTTCCGAATCATTTAATCCGACTAGCTCTGTACCAAAAAGCTTCAAAATCAGATAATTTGACAATCATAAATGAATTGTCTGTTGAGTCAGTGGATACAAGTTTTTCTGGAGGTGAAGTGATTCTATCAGATGGACAAACTTTGGAATCTAGACTCATCGTGGCTGCTGATAGTCGTTTCTCTGAAATAAGGCGCAAAATGGGTATTGAGTCAACCATGAAAGACTTTTCCAAGGTTATGATAATAACTAGAGTTTCGCACGAAAAAGACCACAACCAGGTTGCGCTTGAATGCTTCAATTATGGCCATACATTGGCACTATTGCCACTTAATGGAAATATTTCTTCAGTAGTATTAACTGTTCCGACAGATGAGGCTGATCAAATGCTCAATATGGATTCAGAAAAATTTTGTAAGTTTGCTAGTGAAGGCTTTAATGGTAGTTTAGGAGAGATGACACAAATTGGTGATCGATTTTCATATCCTTTAGTTGGCGTTTATGCTCAAAAATTTAGATCTACACGTTTTGCACTAATAGGCGATGCAGCCGTGGGAATGCATCCAGTAACCGCTCATGGTTTTAATTTAGGCCTCAGGGGGCAGGATATTCTTTCAAAATCAATTTCTAAAGCGTTAAATTCTGGGAAAGATATTGGCTCTGAGTCAGTTCTTAGGGAGTTTGAAAACAAACAAATCCATTTATCAAGGTTGATGTATTTTGGAACTAACGGAGTTGTTTCGTTGTTTACGAATGATGACGCAATTGCAAAAAAAATTCGCAAGCTTGTTCTCAAGTTTGCTGATCGATTTCCACCTATTAAGACATTGATCACAAAGCATCTCACTGAATCAAAAAAGAGTAATTTAATCCCTTTTTAAAGGAAGTAATATGTCAAAAATAGGCGACCTGAGCAACTTAAGAAAAGAGTATCTCCAGAGTGGAATTGTAAGAGAGGATTTAAAGGATAGTCCTATCGAACAGTTCTCGTTATGGTTCACACAGGCCATGGAGGCTAATATCATAGAGCCATCAGCAATGAGCCTTGCAACTTCTGATGATTCTATTGGAATAAGAACAGTTTTGCTTAAATATTTTGATGAAAAAGGTTTTGTATTTTTTACCAATTATGAATCAAAAAAATCTCAACAAATACAAAATAATCCTCAGGCAGCAATCCTTTTTCCATGGCTAGCGCTTGAGAGACAGGTCAAAATTATTGGCTCGGTAGAGAAAATTACAAAAATTGAGTCTTTCAAATATTTTTCATCAAGACCCAAGGAATCACAACTGGGTGCTTGGGCATCTCAACAGTCATCAAGAATCTCTTCTAGATCTGTATTGTCTGAACAATTTGCTTCGATGAAAAAGAAGTTCTCTGATGGTGAGATTCCGCTTCCAGACTTTTGGGGTGGTTACAGGGTTGTGCCCCATAGTATTGAGTTTTGGCAAGGTCGAGAAAATAGACTTCATGATCGCTTTATTTATGAATTAAGCTCTGGTAATTGGTCTATTAGCCGTTTGTCTCCCTGATTAAACTAAGTACAGAATCAGTTTTCGGACTTATTCCATGCCAAAAATTAAAAGAAAGTGCAGCCTGCTCCACAAGCATTCCTGAGCCATCACTAACTTCTCGTGCTGAGTTTTCGAGACTCCACTTCATAAACGGTGTATGTACTCCGTACATCAAATCATAGCATAAAGCACCTTCGCAAAGCCCAGCTGGTAAATCTAGCATAGCGCCATCAATTGATGCACTAGTAGCATTAATGACTATATCGACAGGTTTTGACTTAATTTGGTGTATACCAAATCCACAAACCTTTCCATATTTTAAAAATTCACTAGCCAGTTTAACTGATTTTTCAGAGGTTCGATTTGCCAGTAGAATTTTTTCAGGGCTTTGATCAAGAAGGGGTTTGAGTATGCCTTGAGTTGCTCCTCCAGCACCAATTATCAAAATTTCTTTTCCACTTATAGTTTCACCTAAATTTTTTACAAGGTCATTCACTAAACCATAACCGTCTGTATTCTCACCAATTACCTCATTGTTTTTAATTTTGATGGTATTGACAGCTCCTGCCGCAATAGCATTAGTGGTGAGCTCTTGAGAGAAATCAAATGCTTCGATTTTGAAAGGAACTGTGACATTAAACCCTATACCACCATCGCCTATAAATTTACTTGCAGTAAATTCAAACTCATCAATGGGAGAGAGTATTTTTTCATAAGACAACTCAATATTACACATTCTTGAAAACGCATTATGAATTATAGGTGATAAGCTATGACTAATGGGGTTGCCAAGCACTGCAAATCTTTTCATACAATCTTAAGAAGCCTTTTCATCAGAATCAATAACTGGTTTTGAAGCTACTTTTTCTATAGCATTAGTTTCAATATTTTCTTTAGAGGTTGAGCTTTCTTTCTTAACTGCTTTTTTGACAGGCTTACGAGCAGGTTTGACACTTTTTGTATCTTTGTTTTGGTTTTTCTCAGTACTACTTTTTACCACAGTATCAGCAGGCTTAGTTGCCGCAGTATCAGCAGGCTTAGTTGCCGCAGTATCAGCAGGCTTAGTTGCCGCAGTATCAGCAGGCTTAGTTGCCGCAGTATCAGCAGGCTTAGTTGCCGGAGTATCAGCAGGCTTAGTAACCTTGTTCTCTGAAGTTTTTGTATTTAGTTCAGCATTATTTTTTTGATTCTTGTTTCTATTTCTATTTCTATTTCTGTTTTGATTATTATTGTTTCTTTGGTTATCACTTTTAGACTTGTCAGTTCCTGAATCTAAGTTATCAGCACTCTTCGAATTTTCCTGAGTATTCCTATTCTGGTTCCTATTCTGGTTCCTATTCTGGTTCCTATTCTGGTTCCTATTCTGGTTCCTATTTCTATTTCGATTCTGAGGTCTAGCATTTTTTGTTTTTTGAACTGTTTTCTTTTCAGATGAAAAAATTTCAGCTAATTTACTCATAAATGAGACTTTCTTTTCAGGCATCTTCGTTGACGGCTGATTAGTAGAGATTGCTGGAATATCAGGCTTATCAATATAGTTTATTACATTTGGGTTTTCCTGAGGTTTAGAGATTGCCTGAAAACTTTTATGATGCGTGCTTTTATTACCTTTCTGCTTATTTACTGTGAAGTGAGGAAAATGCATGTATTGATTTGGAAGGAGCGTAATTTTGATTTCATGCTTAGCCTCCATTTCTGTTATGTTTTGCCTCTTTTCATTTAATAGATAGGTGATAACTTCAACGCTTGATTGTATGGTGATATCTCCACTGCCCTTATTAGAGTTGAGGCTGTCTTCTAGTTGCCTTAAAATTCTTAATGACAGCGAAGGTATGGTTGGATTAGTTCCGCTTCCATTGCACACAGAGCAGGTT
>Ga0228662_1000807_pt1 | contig 14207 bp, 10 predicted proteins | sample 76DmetaG_FD_183173 | JGI IMG/M metagenome (GOLD analysis project Ga0228662, IMG submission 183173) | Seawater microbial communities from Monterey Bay, California, United States - 76D | ecosystem: Environmental > Aquatic > Marine > Coastal | place: USA: California | collected 2016-11-10
GATCAACCTATGTGGATGCATTACCCAAATTAATTCACCCACAAACTGGAAGGGTACATACACATTTTTCTCAAGCTGTGGCTGCTACCGGTCGATTAAGTAGCACAAACCCCAACCTACAAAACATCCCAATAAGAACTGACTTGGGCAAAGAAATAAGGAAGGCTTTCGTACCACGCGACAAAAACCACACATTACTTGCCGTTGATTATTCCCAAATAGAATTAAGAATTGTAGCTTCTATTGCTGAGGATAAAGGAATGATTGAGGCCTTTAACAACGGCATGGACATTCATACAGCAACCGCCTCAAAAGTTTTTGGGGTAAGCATAGAAGATGTGACCAAAGAACAACGCTACAAAGCTAAAAGTGTGAACTTTGGTCTCATATATGGCCAAGGTGCTTTTGGCTTAGCACAAAATTTGAAAATTTCTCGAACAGAGGCAAAAGACTTGATAGATGCATATTTTGAACAATTTAGTGGCGTAAAGAAATATATGGATGATACCATCAATTTCTGTAGAGAAAACGGTTTTGTAAAAACAATAATGGGCAGAAAACGATTCATCCCAGATATAAATTCTAATAATCAAACTGTCGTTGGATTTGCAGAAAGAAATGCCATAAATGCCCCAATTCAGGGGAGTGCTGCAGACATGATAAAACTTGCAATGATTAATATCCATAGACGTTTATCAACAATAGATACTAAGGCTAAAATGATACTTCAAGTTCATGACGAATTATTATTTGATGTCCCAAAAGAGGAGCTAGATAAAATTAGATCAATTATAAAACATGAAATGGAGATTGCTATGCCTCTTGGGGTTCCTGTTATTGCTGAGGCAGGAAATGGCGACAACTGGTTAGAAGCTCATTAATGGCTATTTTTGCATAGATAATGGGCAAGACATATTTCGCTTCTGACTTCCATTTAGGAACCCCTGATTACGCCTCATCATTAGTACGTGAAAAAAAAATTGTTCAATGGTTAGAATCTATCGAACAAGACTGTGAAACGCTCTTTCTATTGGGAGACATATTTGATTTTTGGTTTGAATATAAAACTACAGTGCCCAAATACTTTAATAGATTGCTCGGAAAACTTGCTTCAATGACTGATGCGGGGATTCCAATCTACTTTTTTAAAGGGAACCATGACATGTGGACATTTGATTATCTAGAAAAAGAAATCGGTCTTAAAGTTATTGATGAAGAATGGATAGGTGAAATTGATGGTAAAAAATTTTACATACATCATGGAGATGCCTTGTGGAAAGGAGAAAAAGGCTATAAGTTTATCCGTAAGATTTTTAGAAGTCAAATAGCTATATGGTTATTTCGCCGTTTGCACCCCAACCTTGGAGTAGGATTTGCAAATTACTTAAGCAGAAAAAGTAGAAAGAAAAACAGCCAATTAGATCAAATTGAAATTCCTTTAAAAAAAGAGTATCAGATTCTATTTGCCAACGAATATTCAAAAACAAACTCAATTGATTTCTTTATTTTTGGTCATAGACACAAACCATTGGAACACTCAATTAATAATTCCACCAAAATGATTAATCTTGGCGACTGGGTAACCCACTTTACATATGCAACATTTGAAAATCATAAAGTTAAATTACATAATTTTAACCCTTAGTATTTTAGGTGTACTAAAAGTGAAAGGGCAAGATACCCTCATCTTAAAAAACTTAAAAAATATTTCTTGTGTGAGTATTGATGCTAAAGGCAATAAGTATATTTCAGATGATTTATTAACGTTATACAAATATGGTCCTGATAACAAATTAATAACTAATGTAAACAATAAATCATACGGGAATATTACTAGCATCGATTGCTCTAATCCGTTTGAAATTTATGTATTTTATAAAGATCAAAATATTCTTGTATTTTTTGACAATATGCTCAACATAAGAGGTGAAGTTCGATTGAATGATTTTCAAATGAACAATGTTGCTTGCGTATCAAGATCATACGATAACCATATTTGGCTGATTGACATGTCTGAAAATAAATTATTAAAAATCAGCAAATCAGGGGAGAGACTGGCTGAATCCAACTACTTAAATTCAATCACTGCAAAGCCAATTAATCCATATAAAGTATGGGAACTTAACGGACAAGTCCATGTTGCAGACTCAACAATAGGAGTATTTACATTTGATATTTACACTACTCTAGATAAGACTTACTATACCCAAAGTTTTTCTTCCATAACGAGTAGCACTGAAGGCTTATATTATAATCAAAAGGGAACAGTTGTCAAATACAATAAACTTCTAAGAACACCCATAAATACAAACACTTATATTCCTAGCGAAGCTAGGTTAGCCATTGACAACGACAACCTTTATTACTATTACGACAATGAAATCATCTCATTGAAACATCCATAAAATAGTTTCAGTTGATTAGCCCAGTCATTATAAATACATTTGCGATTCATGCTTGAAACATTAGAAGGAATACATGCTAGATTTAAAGAGGTAGAACTACTATTAAGCAGTCCAGAAGTTGCATCTGACATCAAAAAGTTTACTAAACTTAATAAGGAATACAGTGACCTGAAACAAATTGTAGAACGCTACTTTGAATATAAAAATTTAATCGGAAACTTATCGGAGGCCAGAGAAATTATAGCAAGTAGTGAGGATCCTGAAATGAAAGAAATGGCTCGCGAAGAACTTGAAGAGCTAACTGCTAGGCAAGAGCCATTAGAGGAAGAAATCAAATTACTTTTAGTACCAAAAGATCCCGAAGATGATAAGAATGCAATGGTTGAGATACGTGCTGGAACTGGAGGCGATGAGGCTAGCATTTTTGCAGGCGACCTATTTCGAATGTACACGCGATTTTTTGATTCACAAGGATGGAAACATGAAACTATTGAATCAACAGAGGGAACATCTGGTGGATTCAAAGAAATTATTATTAAAGTAGAAGGAAATGAAATTTTTGGCACCTTGAAATTTGAGGCTGGTGTACACCGAGTACAACGAGTTCCTGATACAGAGACTCAAGGTAGAGTGCATACATCTGCCGCAACAGTAGCAATTCTACCTGAGGTTGAAGAAATTGATTTAAAAATAAACCCTGCTGATATATCTCTTCAAACATCACGATCTGGAGGTGCTGGTGGTCAAAACGTAAACAAAGTTGAAACAAAGGTTCAATTGACCCATAAACCATCTGGAATTGTTGTAGTTTGTTCACAAGCAAGATCACAGTTAGCTAATCGCGAGATCGCAATGGACATGTTACGTTCAAAATTGTATGATCTAGAACTTGTCAAACGCAATGGCGATATTGCTGCTCAAAGAAAGACTATGGTGTCAACTGGTGATAGAAGTGCAAAAATTCGTACTTATAACTATCCTCAAGGAAGGGTAACAGATCATCGAATAAATCTCACCTTATATAATCTAAACGGGGTAATGAATGGAGATATTGGCGAAATTATTGAATCATTAAAATTAGCCGAAAATGCTGAAAAGCTAAAAATGGGCTAATTTTTAGTTTTTATATATTTATTAACATAAAGGCCTAATTTTTGTCATTTTTGAGACAAAAAAATATTTTTGCATCATTAAATATACTTAAAATGAGGTTTGAATCACTAAAAACAGTTTCCACAAGGAAAAACTTTATCGCTAAAGATAAATCTATTTCATTCACTGAACTTTTTAACAGTAATGTCTTTGACGATTCTGCAATGCGAGACTTTCTCAGTAGAGAAGCATACGAATCAGTTAGCAATTCAATCAAAAATGGGAAAACCATTAATAGAAAAATGGCTGAACATGTAGCTTCAGGAATGAAACGATGGGCATTGAGTAAAGGGGCAACACACTATACGCACTGGTTTCAACCACTTACTGGTTCTACTGCAGAAAAGCACGATTCATTTTTCGAGCCTGAAAACGGTAAAGCCGTTGAGAAATTTACAGCAGGAGCATTGGTTCAACAAGAACCTGATGCATCTAGCTTACCGAGTGGTGGACTAAGGAATACTTTTGAAGCGAGAGGATACACGGCTTGGGACCCTTCTTCTCCAGCCTTTATATATGAGAATACTGCTGGAAAAACACTTTGTATTCCAACAGTTTTTGTTTCTTATAATGGTGAAGCATTAGACTATAAAGCCCCATTGCTAAAATCTCTTAATTTGGTAGATAAAGCAGCAACTGATATTTGTAAATATTTTCTAAAGAAAGTTTCATCTTGCACAGCCTCTTTGGGAATTGAGCAGGAATACTTCTTAGTAGATGAAGCCATGTATCAAGCCAGACCAGATTTGGTTATGTGTGGTAGAACGCTAGTTGGGCATGCTCCAGCAAAAGGACAACAAATGGATGACCATTACTTTGGATCTATTCCTGACAGAGTCTTTAACTATATGTACGACTTAGAGGTAGAAGCAGCAAAAATTGGAATACCCTTAAAAACAAGGCATAATGAAGTTGCTCCAGGACAATACGAATGTGCTCCAATGTTTGAAGATGTAAATCTTGCAGTTGATCACAACCAACTTTTAATGGATTTAATGGATGAGGTTGCAAAACGTCACTATTTCAGAGTATTATTACACGAAAAGCCTTTTGCTGGGATTAATGGATCAGGAAAACACAATAACTGGTCGCTAATTACAAATACAGGAGTTAATCTGTTATCTCCAGGGTCAGATCCTAACTCAAATTTACTTTTCTTGACTATTTTTATAAATACGATAAAAGCATTACATGATAATTCTGATATAATTCGAGCAAGTATTGCTTCGGCATCTAATGATCACAGACTTGGAGCTAATGAAGCACCACCAGCAATTATTTCTGCATTTATTGGATCAAAACTAACACAAGTATTAAATGCTTTCTTGAAAGACTCAACTGCAGAGGATACCGACGAAAAAAAATCAATCAATATTGATAAAATTCCAGAAATATTAAGAGATAATACTGATAGAAACAGAACTTCTCCATTCGCATTTACAGGTAATAAATTCGAATTAAGAGCAGTAGGGTCGTCTACAAATTCTGCACAACCTATGACAGCTCTCAACACTGCAGTTGCTAACCAATTAATTCAGTTTAAAGCAAATGTTGATTCAGGTGTGACAAAGGGAAAAGACCTTAAAAAGACTATCGTTCTAGAACTCAAAAAAGTTTTAAAAGATGCTCAAAATATACTTTTTGAAGGGAATAATTACAGTGAAGAATGGGCTAAAGAAGCGAAAAAGAGAGGGCTAAGTAACATAAAAAACACACCAGAATCACTCAAAGCATATATCAGTAAACAAGCCATAGATACTTTCGTTAAAAACGGTATCTTCACTAAAGAAGAACTTCATGCCAGATATGAAATAATGTTGGAAGATTACATGAAAAAAATCCAAATTGAAGGTAGGGTTCTTGGGGAAATAGCATACTCTTATGTTCTACCTCCAGCAATTGAGTATCTAACTGTAGTTGCCACTAATATTAGAACACTTAAGGAAGCAGGAATAAAAGTTGGTAAAGCACAAAAAGAACTCGTTCAGACCATTGCAGAACACATTGATATGGTAAAAACAAAGACTGATAAAATGGTGGAATCAAGAAAGAAGGCAAACAATCTCCAAGATACTGAAAAACAAGCAATATCTTACCATTTTGATGTTAAAGAATCATTCGACGATATACGCTACCATATGGACAAACTTGAGCAATTGGTAGATGATAAAATTTGGCAACTACCTAAGTATAGAGAACTGCTTTTCTTGCGATAATTTATTTAATCAAACCCTAATTTTCACCCTCTTAATTGTGTGAAGAGAATGGAAATTAGAATTATATCTTTATTTTATTTGTTTTTGGGCGTATATTTTTTGATTTTTGACGTTCTTATCACAATATGAATAACCCATTATTGAACACCATTAAGATAATCTTCCCAGTTGGTATAATTATCCTTCTAGCCGGTTGCAAAACGATATCTATGAAAAAAGCTGATGAAGCAATGCAACTTAAAAACTATGCTATTTCAGCAGATATGTACGACCAATTGGCAAGCAATACCAAACTTACCAAAGATGTTCGTCAAACTGCAGCATATCGAGGAGCAGAAAGCTACAGATATAATCATCAACCCAAAAAGGCACTCAAACTATATGTGAAAGCCAAGAAATATGGTGCCAAAGACCCAATGGTTACTTACCGAGTTGCACAAATGTATAAGCAACTCAATCAATATGAGGATGCCATTGAAAATTTCAAATCTTATCAAAAAGAAATGCCTTCAGATGAACGTGTTGAAGCAATGATAAAAGGATGTGAATCTGCACTTAAATGGAAAGAAGAAAAAACTAGATATACCATAACTCCTTTCAAACCCGCTAATGATAGAGCATCAGATGATTTTTCTCCAGTATGGGCTGATCGGAAAAAGAAATCAATAATGTTCACCTCTGATCGAGAAGGTGGAATTTCTAAAAGTCCCTACGACAGAACTTTAAGATCACACTCTGATGTATGGCAAATAAAAAAAGGAAAAAGTCGTGGTAAGTCTGAAAAATGGAGTGAGGCAGAATTAGTTGAAGGGTTAAACACAAAATACAATGATGGGACTGTTACTTTTAACAGCCGAATGTCTAAAATGTATTTTACCCAATGCAATGGAGAATCGGGTAAAGAACCTAAATGTAAAATATACGAGGCACGAAAATCTGGCAAAGGATGGCAAATGAATCCTGAACCATTAAGTTTCTGTTCTGGCGAAGAAAATAATAACTGGAACTATGGGCATCCCGTTCTCGCTAAAAGAGACAAAGTGATGTATTTTGCATCTGATAGACCAGGAGGATATGGAGACACAGCTGGATTAGAAAAAACTAAAGACATTTGGATGGTGACATTTGTGAGGCGAGGTAGAACATGGAGTGAGCCTATTAATCTAGGGCCTAATGTTAATACTGAATACAATGAAATGTTCCCTTATGCACACAAAGATGGCTCTCTCTATTTTGCATCTGAAGGACACCCTGGACTTGGTGGATTAGATATATTTTATACTGTAAAAACAGACGAAGGTCCTACAGACTGGGCAGTTCCTACCAACATGAAGAGCCCAGTAAATTCATCTGGTGATGATTTTGGTATCATCCTTAACGATACAAAAGAAGCTGGTTTCTTCACATCGAATCGTACCAAAAGCCAAGATGATATTTTTGAATTTACTATGGAGCCTATTGAGTGTACTCTCAAAGGACAAGTTACTGACTGCGATAGTGGAACAGCCATTGGAAATGCACTAGTTGAAATTAGCAACAATGTTGACTCATCAATCATAAGATTAAGAACTGATGAACGAGGTTATTACGATACTAAAATTGGCATCAATAAAGAATACACCATAGCTGTTTCTAAAAGACAGGCATACTATTACGATGCGAAGCCACAATATGTAAGTACTGTTGGAGTAGAAAATTCACTCGATTGTCAATATGTTAAAGATTTTTGTCTGAAAAATACTTGTAACGACGTATTTGTGCTACCTATTTACTATGATTTAGCAAAAGCCTTTATTCGTTCAGATGCTAAACCTATTTTGGATGATTTGATTAAAACACTCAAAAAATATCCTAAAATGGCTGTTGAGTTAGGTTCTCATACAGACTGTAGAGCATCCTTTGAATACAATAGAGACTTATCTCAAAGAAGAGCAGATTCAGCCATATCATACCTCATTGAAAAGGGTGGTATCAATCCTTTCCGTCTTGACGCCAGAGGTTATGGAGAATCACAATTAGTAACCGATTGTCCATGTGAAGGTCCTGTTACAAGTAGCTGTACAGAAGAGGAACATCAAAAAAATAGAAGAACTACCGTTAAAGTTGTAAACTGTAACTTTGATATTCAATCTATCGGAGTAGATTACTCTCAAAGAAATGACGAGGCTCTGAATGGAAAAGGATCTATCTATAGTCCTTATCTGCTGGAAAAACAAAGAGCATTCCTTGAAAAAACAAAAGGAGATATTGATAGCTTCATGCGGGCTAAAGCAATTGAGGATAGCATAACCCTTGTAAGACAAGCAGAGGAAGAATTCCTAGCTAAATATGACTTCCTTCCTTTAACTCCCACTAAAACTGAAGGGACATACAATCTATACGGTTATGTTGGAAGAAAGAAAATTAGATTCCAATATACTGGGGAAGATAGAAGAACATTGATGCCTCAAATATTAGTTGAACAGTTAATTAAGACTGGAAATCTAAGTCCTGAAGATTTCAGAGACTCTGGCACAAAAATCAAGCTATCTGATGGAACCAAAATTTATGGAACTTCATTTACACTAAAGGAGCTTAAAATCAATGACAAAATTTACACCAAGGTTAAATGTAAAATGACAAATACTAAAAAACCTGTATTGGGGTATAACTTATTTGACAAAGAATATGTTGATTTTGAGATTAAAGACAACAAACTTTGGTTGCTGAAAGATACTGAAGAATAAATAAATTTAAAATCTAGTGAGTAGATATGAAATGAGAGGTGTCTCCGCTCAAAAAGAGGATGTAAACCATGCTATCTCCAACGTTGATAAAGGGATATTTCCCAACGCTTTCTGTAAAATTGTTGAAGACTATATCGGGAACGATGACTCCTATTGTAATATCATGCATGCTGATGGAGCAGGTACAAAGTCATCTCTAGCATACTTGTACTGGAAAGAGACTGGAGATGTTAGTGTTTGGAGAGGCATTGCTCAAGACGCTTTAGTAATGAATCTTGATGACATAATTTGTACAGGAGCAACTGGTCCATTCTTACTTTCTAATACTATTGGTAGAAATAAGCACCTCATTCCAGGAGAGGTGATAAAAGAAATCATTGATGGATTCGAAGAATGTATCGAAACAATGCAATCATTTGGAACTAATATCAAGTTTACTGGAGGCGAAACTGCAGATGTTGGTGATCTTGTTAAAACAATTATTATTGATAGCACTGTCGCTTGTAGGCCTCAAAGATCTTCTATTATGGAAGTCGATATTAAATCATCTGATGTTATTGTAGGGTTTTCGTCTTATGGTCAGGCTACCTACGAAAAATCATATAATGCAGGAATGGGCTCCAATGGGCTTACATCTGGAAGACATGATCTACTCAAACACGACTATTATACTAAATACCCTGAATCTTTTGATGTTAATACGAATGAAGATTATATCTATTCTGGTATTTTTTCATTAACAGATAATCTTAATGGAACTGAGGTTAATATTGGTCAAGCACTTCTATCCCCGACAAGAACATATGCCCCTATTTTGAATCAGATTTTCAAAAACAACGATTTAAAAGAGGGTATTCACGGGATAATTCACTGTACAGGTGGTGCCCAAACAAAGGTTATGAAGTTTTTAGACAAACCATTGCATATTATTAAAGATGATTTGTTGCCAATTCCACCACTATTCCAGATGATTCAATCTACCACTGAAACATCTATGAAAGAAATGTTTGAAGTTTTTAATATGGGTCATCGCCTTGAAATATATTGTGATGAAAATATTGCCCAAGAACTTATTAAAATTTCTAACCAATTCAATGTTGAAGCTAAAATAATTGGGCGATGTGAAAAAGCCAATGAAAAAACTTTAACAATCAATGATATCTCATACTAACCTCTATTATAGCTCGTGATAGATATTCGGTCGCTTTCTAAAATTGAACTAATTCAAGCATGTGAAGACCTTGGTGTAAAGAAGTTTAGAGCCAATCAATTATGGGAATGGTTGTGGCAAAAAAGTGCTCGCTCTTTTGATGAAATGACTAACCTTTCTAAAGAATTTAGACAAAAACTCAAAGAGAAATACAGTTTTCACACACTTAGCATTGCTCACTCACAGAAAAGTTCAGATGGAACCATAAAGTACGCATTTAAACTAAATGACGGGTTTTTAATTGAAGGAGTATTGATTCCAACTTCTAGTCGAGTTACCGCTTGTATATCCTCACAAGTTGGATGTAGTCTGAGCTGCACCTTCTGTGCTACTGGATTTATGAAAAGGGAACGGAACCTTAGGCAGGATGAGATTTACGATCAAGTTGCTATTTTAAAAAAAGAAGCGGAACGAGAATATGATATTAATTTAAGTAATGTTGTCCTAATGGGAATGGGTGAGCCATTATTAAATTATGCCAATGTTCTAGCTGGTATTGAAAAAGTTACTTCTCCTGATGGACTGGGAATGTCACCCCAACGAATTACCTTATCAACCGCAGGTATTACTAAAATGATTAAAAAACTTGGGGACGATCAGGTTAGATTTAACCTTGCCTTATCACTGCATGCTGCAAACAATGAAAAAAGAAGTGCTATCATGCCAATAAATGATAGTAATTCGTTAGAGGATTTGATTGAAGCCATCAATTACTTTTACGATAAAACTAATACGAGAATTACGCTTGAGTATTGTGTCATTAACGATATTAATGATGACCCTCTTGAAGCTGAAGAGCTTATAGCCTTTGCACGTCAAATAAAGTGTAAGATTAATTTAATTGAATATAATCCAATAGAATTAGCTGAATTCCAATCCAGCTCTACTGAAAAGATTCAACGATTTGCAGAATACCTTGAACACAACAAAATAATTGTTAATGTTCGAAGAAGTCGAGGAAAGGATATTGATGCTGCGTGTGGCCAGTTAGCCAATAAAATCAGTTAAAAAATCTATCGCTTAATTCTTTTGATGGTACACGGCACATTGGACGTTTCCCAAAAATTTTATACCGGTACTTTGCTGTAAATCTATAAACCAAATCTCTCAATTTTTTAGGTATCCAATTCGCATACTTTAGCATGTTGTAAGGAAATTTCAAATGCTTAGAGATCTCAATCACAGCATCCGATTCAAAATAGTTTTTCCCATTAACCAAGAAAATAATACTGTCTAAAGACTCCGGCAAATCTAAGCCATTTAAAAGTTGTATAGCAAAATTGGACTGTAATGAAGCAAATTTAAGATGGTCTCCTTTTTCATGTCTTAAAACAAAATCTACAGAGTGGTTACAAAGATTACAAATGCCATCAAAAAAGACAATGGGTTCATTATAATCTGGTAAATCTGCATTATTTACTTCTGTTAAACTCACTAATTTTCGAATACGTTCAAAGTTAATATTGGATTCTTTCAAATCACTGAAAATAGATTGGATATCTTTGTACCAATGGCAAAAATATCCATTGATCTAAATTCTGGAACCATACAAAAAGAATCAGCTGTGATAGGTATTGATTTAGGAACAACTAATAGTCTAATTGCTACTATTAATTCTAAAACACAAAAACCCTACTGCGTTACCAAAAATGGCAACAGCATCGTGCCAAGTACCATATACTTTAATGAACAAAATATTCTGGTGGGTAAGGAGGCTTCTAAAAAACTAATTAGTGACCCAAGTAATACGCTTTATTCTGTAAAACGATTAATGGGCAAAAGCTACCAAGATGTTGCAGACCAAGGCAACCAACTCAACTATCAAATAATTGATAATCAAGACAAGCTTGTTCAAGTAAAAATTAATGACCGATTCTATACTCCAATTGAATTATCCTCATTCATTCTCAAGGAATTAAAAAGTATTGGTATGGATCAATTAAATAAAGAAATTCAAAAGGTGGTCATAACTGTACCTGCTTACTTTGATGATTCTCAAAGACAGGCTACAAGAGATGCTGGGAAACTTGCTGGATTAGATGTTTTAAGAATTATTAACGAACCAACGGCAGCAAGCCTAGCTTATGGTTTAGGATTAGATACAGAAGAGTCTAAAATAGTTGCAGTATATGACTTGGGAGGCGGAACTTTTGACATTTCAATTCTAAATATTCAGCAGGGAATCTTCGAGGTATTGTCGACAAATGGAGACACTCATTTAGGGGGAGATGACTTTGATCATGCAATTGTAAATCATTGGACAAACCAACATTCAATTCCTAAGCTGACTAATAACGATCGACAACTTTTAAGAATTACAGCAGAGCAAGCAAAAAAAGAATTAAGTTCAAATTCAAAATTCAAAAAAACTATCCAAGTTAATAATCAAGATTTAACAGTTACACTAAATCAAAAAGAACTTGAAAATATCATCCAACCAATTATTAATCGAACGATTTCGATTTGCAATAATGCACTTAGTGATGCTGATATTTCAACTCATAAAATCCAAGAAGTTGTATTGGTAGGAGGAAGCACACGAACTCCAATAGTTAAAAAAACTATTCAGAATTTATTTCCTGATGCCAAAATAAATGACCAAATTAATCCAGACGAAGTAGTGGCTCTTGGAGCTGCAATAGAAGCAGACATACTAGCAGGTAATCGAACAGATCTATTACTTTTAGATGTTACACCACTTTCTCTTGGTATAGAAACTATTGGTGGGTTGATGGATGTCCTAATTCCTAGAAATAGTAAAATACCTAGCCAACTCAAAAAAGAATATACAACATCTGTTGATGGACAAGTAAATCTTGCTATTAATGTCTATCAAGGCGAGCGAGAGATGATTGCTGACAACCGTAAAATAGGCGAATTTATCCTTAAAGGGATTCCTTCTATGCCTGCTGGAATTCCAAAAGTAGAATTAACCTTCCTAATCAATACTGATGGTATCCTTCAAGTAAGTGCCAAGGAATTAAGATCAGGAGTTAGTCAGGAAGTAACCTTAAAACCTCAATACGGAATTACAGACAAAGAAATTAAGAATATGCTCCAAGAGAGTTTAAGTTTTGCTCAATCTGATATGGATAAACGATCGCTTGCAGAATCTACTACAGAAGCAGAACAACTCATTTATGCTACCCAAAAATTTATTCGTGAAAATAAAACCCTGTTAACTCCAAAGGACATTGCAAAACTTGAAAAAATTATGCAAGGCTTAACTCAATGCATCAATGAAAAAGATAAAAATGCAATATCTTCTCAGATAGAGAAGTTAAATGAATACAGTAGGCCATTTGCAGAAAAAGTCATGGATCACCAAATTTCCAGGGCATTGAGTGGCAAAAAAATCAACTAAATGAGATTACTATTTGCATTTGCTTGTATATCGATAATGCCGTTTGGCTTGATTGCTCAGACTAATAATTCATCAAACCATAAGCTTGGTGTCAAAACCAGTTTTAACCTATCTAGTATGGCTGGCACAGCCTTAGAAAATCCAAGGATTAAATTTGGGTATACTGCTGGAACGTACTTTATCTCAAATATCAAAAACAAGATCAGCATCTATTCAGAAATAATTGGCAACTTCAAAGGTTCTAACTTTAAGAATGGTGATGTAGGTTACTCAAAAATAGCTCTGTTCTATGTTGATGCTTCCCTATTACCATTATTTCGACTTAAGAATGAGCACTCCATTTGTCTTGGCCCAACTGTATCCTATCTTGCTTTATCATCGCTATATGTAGGAGACAAAAAAAAATCTGAAATTGACAAACTGGCTCTAAAGCCATGGGAGTATAGTATCGCCATGTACTACCTAGTTCCTAAATCTGTCGTTTCTTTTCAATTTGGAACTAAAATTGGCATTCGAAACATCAATGACAACATCATTTTGGATAATGTTACTCCTACTATTAACCCAAATGGAACTATTCAAAACATCAGTTTTGAAATTGGCATGCTATTCTAAAAAAAAATCATTTAAATAAAGAACAAAAAAAAAGCTCTCCAATTGGAGAGCTTTTTTTTTGTTGGGAATAAATCCTTAGTTGTTCAAGATAATTTTCTTGGTAACAATTGTCCCGTTAAGGTTCATTTTAACGTAGTACATTCCGTTGGTATTTCCTTGAAGGTTCACTGAGAAGCTTCCGTTACTTACTTTACCATTGGCTACTGTAGCTACCTGCTGACCCATTGTGTTGAAGATCGCTATAGATACTTCTTCATTCTCTGGTAAATTAACACTGATGTTAACTGGTCCATTAGTTGGGTTTGGAGATACATTTATCATATCTGCCAATGCTAGGTCATTGATTCCATTTACTACTACTTCGTAATTGTAATTTACATCAAAGTATAAAGTAAACTCTCTTGATCTGTTTCCTGAGTTGTCCTCAGTTTTGAATACTACAGAGTATAATCCCGCTTCTTGTAAGTTCAAGTCATTGAATACCAAGATGTGGTTCGTTCTCAAGTCTGCAGGTGCATC
>Ga0228662_1000835_pt1 | contig 13965 bp, 15 predicted proteins | sample 76DmetaG_FD_183173 | JGI IMG/M metagenome (GOLD analysis project Ga0228662, IMG submission 183173) | Seawater microbial communities from Monterey Bay, California, United States - 76D | ecosystem: Environmental > Aquatic > Marine > Coastal | place: USA: California | collected 2016-11-10
AATTACCTATGGTAAGTTTGAAGAACTTATAATTTCTCCAAAACACAAAACTAAATTTGTTGAAGATTTACAGAAAATAAATCCTAAGATTATAAATAATTTACGGGGATAATTTTCTTGATTAAATAGATTGTTAACTATAAATTTTTTGGAGTTGGACTTATGTTCGATATTTCTAACTTTTTATTTAAAAAACTAACAAGGTTACAATTCGTATAACCCATTTCTTAATGCCTCAAGTATTTCTTCTGAAGGGTTACCATCTTTTATGCTTTGAAAGTTGTCATCAACAAACGAATTCCTTTCATCGTCTGCTTCATCTTCATCATCAATATCGTCACAAGACGAACAGAAATATCCAATCCAATCAGAATTATTTGATAATATTCCATTTTGGTATTTCCACATTGAAACTGTATATTCAGCATTATAAGTAAAATATACTAATTCAAAATCATCAGTAAAATACGGAGTGAGGTTTATAAAATTTTTTTCCAGTTCAGAAATAATTTCAAAGAAATCGTCTTCATCATCTCCAAGTGATGAACCATACATATCACTTTTATCAAGATTATAAGAAATGTTTAATTCATTAGAGTCTAAATAAATAAAATCATTTTCTTGAGTAACTTTAGCAATGAATGATGGTGTAAAAACATCTAAAAACCCACTTTTTAATAAAATACTTTGCATATTTTTTTTAATTAATAATATAAATTTAAAAAAACAATTGAAAATTAACAAACTTAAAATTAGTAATCAGAAATGGTTACTCTTTTTTTGCATTAAATCGAAACTAGAAGGGTTTAAGGATGTATTTTTTTATGTTTTAATTAGAGCTGGAGCTTTAATTGGTTGTATTTTGCAAGTATTAAAAAAATTATTAAATTTGATTTAATAACAAACTAAATAATTTATAAAATGAAAAAACTAATAACATTATTTTTAATTGCTATACTTTTTAGCAATTGTAATACAAACCCTAATTACACAAAAAATTTAGCAACAGCACAAAAACTTTTTGAGTTACACGGGCAAGAAGATATTGAGGGGCAGCTAGCTTTAGTGAGTAAAGACATTGAGTCTAACACGTCTATGTATGGTTCTGAGCCTGTTGGTTATGACCAATATGTAGGAATGCTAAAGGGGTATCACGCTGCTTTTGATAACATTAAATATACTGCTGATAATTGGCTTCCAGGAACTGGGGAAGATGGTTCTTTAGACGGTAGTGTTAGAACTTATGGAACTTGGACAGGTACAAATGTATCTACCGGAAAAGAACTAAATCTTAAAGGATACTGGTATATGAATTTTGATGAAGAAGGAAAGATTATTGCTCAGGGAGATTTCTTTGATTTTGGAGGAATGGTTGACGCGGTTTACCCTAAAAATTTAGTATTTGTTGAGGTTGAAGTCAAAAAAGGAAAAAAACAAGAGATGTTAGATTTATTGAATAGCGAACAAGGCTTACCAACTACAGCAGCATATGATGGGTGTTATAGTTTAGAAATGTCATTTAATGATGAAACTAACACATTTCATTTAGTTGGAAACTGGGAAAGCTATGAAAAGTACGCTGCTTATCTTAATTGGAGACAAACAGAAGATGATTTCATTCCAAAGATGATTCCTTTAATGAAAGGTGGTGTAAATGGACTTAAAATAATACAGCCTAAATCTAGCTATCATTCTTATTAGAAAGATATCAATTAATAATTTAACATCAAAAAAGGAATAATATAAATATTATTCCTTTTTTTTATAAACTTTAGTCAGATGATAGAGTGTAGCTGTTTTTGTAATTAAAGACTTTATTCAGACACCTTTAAAAATTTATCAAATATTTTCCAGCGATTAATGGTCCAGCCTTTAAACTGTAACAAGTACTAATCTAAACCTTTGTGTAAAGTGTTATGGAGTGTACATATTGTTTTTCACAAAGTAATAACACACGATGAATAGTAAAGTCATAATCATCAAAATCATCTCCATCCTCTTCTATTTCTTGTTTAATTTCGGAGATAAATGCTTTTGATTCTTCAATTTCTTCATTAACATCTTCATCTGAAATATAAGTTTTCAAGGCCTCCCAATTTGCATATTCTACAGACCCTACTTCTAAAATATTAGGTATTTGATTCTCTAAATCTTTTATATCTATGTTTAAGATTATAATTTCATTTTTTCCTTCATCCTCAAGTTTCTCGGCATATGACTGAATCCAACCTGTCATTTTTTTAAATCCTATGTTATCAATTATTTTATTTAAAGTCATTATGGGTCTCTAGTTAATTATCTATTTTGAACTTACGTTTAATATTAGTTAGCAATGGAAATTCTTGAAATAATTTTTTTAATAAATCTTCATTTACTTGAGTGTCATTGTTTAAAATACTCCTATACCTATCATTATTTGACGCACATAACCTAACACAATCCTCAAAAACCTCCCTAACTATAGACTTATTTTCGCCTGAGCTATTGATTATTAGAATTATAATATTATCTAGCATATTAGTCCTTTCAAAATTACTTCCACTAGTAAACCACTCATCTGTTTCAATTAATATTTTTTTTATTTCTTCTGCATTTACGTCAGACCCCATCCAATATTTCATAGATTTCAAAATCTCATGAAATTCATTTGGACGAGATTCCCCATCATTATATTTGGCAACATAAAGTAAAACGTATGCAGTAGCATGACCTAAGGTTAAATTTTCTGGTGGTTTCTTCATCTTTTTTTGAACAGATCTATATTATTTAAAGTATACCTGGATACTTTCCTTTAGTTAATGTATTATATATTAGACAGTAATAATTAGTTCACTCGCTAGATTAATTATATGTGTTAGTGGTTATCTTTTTTGTTAATTTATAATAATTCGTTTAAAACACTTTTCCAGTCTTTATAATCGTTCCAAGTTTTACTCTCATAATTCCATCCGAAGTGAATTAGTTGTCCTTTAAAATCTTTTGCACCGTTAGCTAACCGGTCATCAATCAGATAATCTCCTAATAAAAGATCCTTTCGATGTGTAATAAACATTTTTTTTTCAAAAATATCACCAAAGTGTTTCTTAATCCATATTCTCTTATCAGAAAAACTACTAGGATTTTTCCAAGGAGCAGTTGTGGCTATAAATAAATCATATTTATTAGATTTATGTAATTTAACAACAGATTCAAAAGCTTCTTGTAATGGCTCTAAATCTCTAAATACACCATCAATTTCATCAGGATGTTTTTTGAAATATGTTGGTATTGTTGGATCTGACATTATTTCATTTACTTTTTTACCAAAATTGGCCAAAACACCATCCATATCGACAAACACTTTTTGCTTCATCATTAATTAAATTTTAAATTTATGTTTCATTCTAATTTAAAGTTTAATAATTCTTCAATATTTATCAAAGAACCTTTTCCACCATCCATTAGACTGGTATATAAAGTGAATTTAAAACATATTTGTCATCTTTCAAATGTTTGAAGTTATTTTTTATTGAACCTTCTGTTGCAATTAATAGATAAAAAAAGCTTTCTGATTCTCTAAAAAGTTAATCTTTGTTTAAAGTTTTACAATTTAAGTTAAACAGAATGAATAATTTTTAAATTTGTTTAAATTTAAAATTAAGTATTATGAAAAAATTAAGTGTATTATTATTGAGTGTTTTTTTTTCCTTCCAGGTAAAGGCACAAGGAACTATTGTAGATGCTGCAGTGGGAAATAAAGATTTCTCAACCTTAGTAACTGCATTACAAGCTGCAGATTTAGTATCTGCCTTACAAGGTGATGGACCATTTACTGTTTTTGCTCCCAACAATGCAGCTTTTGGAAAATTAGACAGTACAACATTAAATTCTTTATTAGAAAAAGAAAACAAAGCCACTTTGTCTGGAATTTTGACTTACCACGTAGTTTCAGGGAAACTAGGAGCTTCTGACGTAGTAACTGCCCTTAAAAAAGGAAATGGAAAGGTAACACTTCCAACCCTCAACGGACAAAATATTACTGTGGTGCAAAAAGATGGTAAAATCTGGATCCAAGACGCCAAAGGAAACTACAGTGAAATAATTGCCACTGATGTAATGGGTTCAAACGGAGTAATCCATGTAATTGATACCGTAATAATGCCTAACTAAATACAGGAAATTCTTTTAAAAAAGCCCTTGTGATTTTTTCACAAGGGCTTTTTTTCAATCTAATACCAACTAACAAAAGAGTTGATCTAAGGGAAATGTGGCTTTTATTTCCTTATTTATTTTTATCTTTAATTTCTTGATATTGCATAAAAATTTTAGTGAATAATTATCTTATTAGAAGTTTATTCCAACAACCCAAGTTGCATTAAAAACGAATGATTATCAAAATAGTCCTGTTCTTGTAAAACCTTTCCGTCTTTCATTAAAACAAGTGTAGTTCCACTAATATCTACTTTTTTATTAGTAGCAGGAATTCCAAACATGACGCCGTCATGTGTTCCTTTAAAATTCCAGTGTTTAACTAATTTATCTCCTTGTGCAATAATATCTATAAAATTAAATTCAGCATCAGAAAAACCAGTTAAATAGTTGTTGTAATACTCTCTAAAACCTTCTATACCTGTTATGTTTCCAGTCGCAGTAACTACTGTTACTCGCTCATCAAAACTATCAGTATTTATGGCATTACTGTCTCTGGTTTCAAAAAAAACATCCCAAGCAGTTTTGTAGGTTTTGATATTTTTTGCAACTTTTTCATTAGTTTTTATAGCAGTATCACAATTTTCACTTGGTGTTTGGTTGCAGCTTATACATACTAATATAGTTAAAGACATTAAAATTATTTTTTTCATGATTAGTGTTTTTTAAGTTATTATTTAGATTCTAAGTTACTATTTTTTAATAAAAAAAATTAAAAAATTAGTTGTTTTTTGCAATTTATAGTAAAAAAATTATATTTGTTATTATTAATTAAAATCTTACAATATGAAAAAAATAGTTTATTTATTATTTCTTGTTACTTCTTTAGCTTTTTCTCAAGATATTAAATGGGATCCAGCTACAACATTTGAAGCTGTATTTGACATAGATGCAGTTCATACAAGAGATGGAGTTAATTACGAACTTTCTGCTTCTGGAGATGCAGGACCTTATGGTAAAGCGTATCTATCGTATGTTTTTACAAATCATAACAATAGTACAACTAGTGGAGAATTTACAGGTTTTGCATGGACGCAGATGGGTGAAGATATAGTGAAAGCTACGTTACAAGGTGTTTACAAAAAAGAAGGTAAAATTTTTAAAATGTATTCCTATGACAACGTCACAGATGGAAATACGATGATAGTTAGTGGAGTGGTAGATTTTGTTGCACAAACAATGAAATTTAAAGTAGCTCCTTTGAAGTAAATTACTATTCTTATTTGAATTATTAAGCCCCCTAATTAGGGGGTTTTTTTTTAAAGATATTTTAGAGGTGCCATAATTTTTATAAAATCATTAAATAAGATTGAGAGTTTTATTGCCAATTTATAGGGTGAAAATCATTAAATTTAGTTTATGAAATCAATTCTTTTATTAATTTTATTCATGAGTTCGTTTTTTTGTTACTCCCAAAAAATATATTCTGTAAATTATTCAAACCAAGCAGACGTCAAAGTTTTTGTTGTAAAATACGCCAACCAAGCAGATTTGAATGTATATAAAGTGAAATATGCCAATCAGGTAAATGAAAATAAAGGATTGTGGTATTTTGTCAATTATTCTAATCAAGCTGATAAAAAAATTTATTTTGTAGATTACTCAAATCAAAGTGATTTAAAAATATTTTTTGTTGATTACCCCAATCAAGCTGGCTGGAGAAGTAAGGTAAAAAAACATCTATTGTTTTAAAGATTTTATTTTCCCCTCTTAAACTAGGGAGTGCTTAATTGATATTTGAGTACCCTATAAAATTAATTATAGAAGATTAAAAGAGATGATGAATAAAACAGTTAAAAAATATTTTATTAGATATACGTTAGAATTTCTTGTTATTGTATTAGGGATTTCTTTATCAATATTAATTCAAAACGCAAGAGAGGAGGTAGAATTAGATTCTAAGAGAGAATTAATTTTTAAAAGTCTTCTGAGTGAACTTGAATCAAATCAAAGTTATATAATATCAAAACAAAAAGCTTTTGCTAGAGAAATGGACTATGTAAATAATTTCTTAAACGATTCTTTAACTACAAATAAAATAAAAGATTATCCAGAAAATTTATCTCCGTTAAACCCATTCTTATCATCAGTAACTTTTACTCCATCTACATCAATTTATAATTCTCTTATAAATGATGGGAGCTTCAATTTAATAGAGTCTTCAACTCTTAAGTCACTTATAGATGAAGTCTACGCAACAAATTATAAATCTATAGTAGATAAAATTCAATTAGAATTAGAAATTGCGAACGAAGCTGATCGATTTTTTGCAACAAATTATTCAAAAATTTATTCTAAAAATTTCTGGTTTAATATAAAAGATGAAAAATTAACTAGTAGTGTTTTTGAGATCATGAGAAATAACTACCTATTTAAAGCATTAATGGTTCAAAAAATAAGTTATATGGAAGTTAAAATTGTTTCTATGGAAAATTATATTAGAAAAAGAAATTCTTTAATTAAATTACTTAAAAAGTATATTACAGATGAAAACTAAATCAATTAATTATATCAGTTACCCTATCATAGTAATAAGTATAACACTCTGTATTTCTGGGATAAGGTGGTTAATTAGCTCTGAACCTTGGATGTTAGACCAGGTTGCCAATGAAGAAAGATTACAAATGACTTTTGAGAATCTTTTTGCTATGGACGGAAATACAACATTAAGTGCGTACCTAACTCAGATTTATCGATTTTTAGGACTATATGTATTAGGAATTGGATTTTTATTACTTTCTTTTACACCTAAAAAATTCATGGAAATTCGTATAGTTAGACAACGTGTTTTAATTGTGCTATCTATTATGTTAGTATCAAATCTTATTATAGGTTATGTTTGGATTCCTTCATCACATTTTATTTATGTAATGTGGGCAGCAATTATTTTATGTTTTGTAAGTTTATTTTATCATTTCAAATCTTAAGTTTTTATACTTTTCAAAAGTATGCTTTAAAAGTAATTGATTTCTTTTTCAATGATTCTTTCTATGCTTTTTGGATTTATTTTTCCTTTACTATTGGGGATTAAATTTTTTAGAAGCTTTTTTAATTCTAATTTGCAATCAATTTATTATATTAGATAAATTAAAAACACATCATTATGAATCTTAAACAAATTTTAGTATTATTTTTATTTTTTTCTGTATTTATTAGCTGTGAAAAAAAATCAGAGGAAGTTAAACCAAATGTGAATTATATTTATGAGGCTACTTATTTAGACACTTTTAAAATGGGTAATTCAGATTTGGTATTAAAAGTTCAGCAAATGCATGAGAGCATTATTAAAAAGGATTATGAATCAGCAGGAAGCTACCTTGCAGATAATGTAGAATTTCGCCTAGAGGATGGTTCTACAATTGAAGGAAAAGAGAATTGTATGAAGTTTATGGTAGAAGCTTATTCTGCCGTAGAGATAGAAGATTACAATGTTGCTGTGAATTTAGCAGTTACAGGTAATAATGGTGATGAATGGGTATTGCTTTGGGATAATGGTTCTGTGGTAACTGAAGACGGTACCTCTAGTTCCTTTAATTGGATGGAGTCTTTTCAGTTTGAGAATGGTAAAATTATTATGATGAATCAGTTTTCGAAACCTAGAAATTAAAAAATCATTATTATATAAAACTAAAAGAACTCTCTATTTAGAGGGTTTTTTTAGTTTTTATCAAAAATTAACTTTGTTTTAATTTTAAGTTCTATTCACATGAATTACCTTTATTAAAAGTTCTATTTTAATTCATTAAATGGTTTTATTTTGAGTAAACGAGTTTGTATAATAGGTGCCGGTCCATCTGGATTACCAGCAATTAAAAACATTAGCCATGCCGGAATTCAAGTAGTGGCTTATGATTATAATCATGATGTAGGTGGAAATTGGATTTATAATGAAAATGAAAGTCATTCAAGTGTTTTTGAAACCACTCACATTATTAGTTCAAAAACCTTATCTCAATATGAAGATTTTCCTTTTAAGCCCGAGGTGTCTGACTATCCATCTCACCAAGAACTTAGAAATTATTTTCAATCGTATGCTAGGCATTTTAATTTGTATGATTTTATACAATTTAATACACTTGTAAAACGCTGCGTTAGACTACCTACTAATGATTGGGAAGTTACCACCATAAAAAATGAAAAAGAATATGTAGAAATTTTTACAGACTTAGTTGTTTGTAATGGTCATCATTGGGAGCCAAAGTATCCAAACTATCCAGGTAATTTTACGGGTGAATTTATACATTCACATCAATATAAGAAAGCAGCACCTTTTGTAAATAAAAAAGTATTGGTAATTGGGGGTGGAAATTCTGCATGTGATGTAGCTGTAGAAACTAGTCGAGTAAGCGCTAAAACTTCTATCAGTTGGAGGAGAGGGTATAGAATCATACCAAAGTTTTTAATGGGAAAGCCCACCGATGTTTTTGCAACAAAAATGACTTTTCTACCCATTTACCTCCGTAATTTATTGGCAGGTTTTATAGCTCATATTAATAATGGTTCTAATAAAATATACGGCTTACCAGAGCCAGATCATAAATTTGGAGCTACTCACCCAACTATTAATAGTGAATTATTATATAAAATAAGACACGGTAAAATACAACCCAAGCCAGAAATTGACATGTTTGAAGGCAAAACAATTTATTTTAAAGACAGTAGTAGTGAAGAATTTGACTCTGTAATAGCCTGTACTGGTTTTGAGTTGGCGCATCCTTTTTTCAATAAAAAGTTTTTAAATTATGCTGAGGGCCCCGTACCTCTTTATCTTAAGATGTTTCATGCAGAATATGATAACCTATACTTCATAGGGATGTTTCAGCCTTTAGGATGTATTTGGCCGGGCGCAGAACAACAAAGTATACTTGCTACACTAGCTTTAAAAGGTTTGTGGAAAAGACCTTCTAACATTAAAGTTTTGTGTGAGAGAGAGGTTACAAATCCGCATATGAAACAAATTAATACCAGTAGACACAGAATAACTGTAGATTTTCATCAATTTTTAAAAGATTTAAAAAAACAGATTAAAAAGGGGAGGTCTTTAATTAAGCTAGCTAGTTAATTTATTTTTTAATTTATTAAAAGGTTCTTCAATCAATACCAACATAAGACCTGCTACAAGAATCGTCACAGCTATAGAAATTATCCCATTTGTAAATACAATTTGAATAGTTGTTAAGCTATTTTTTGCATATTCTGTAAATATTGGAAAGAACCATTCCATAAACATTACATGAAATAAATATGCTGAATAAGATATTTTAGCAATTGGATAAAAGAAATTAGCAGATAAAAAGGTATTTAAAGGTTGTATAATTCTTGATTTTGAATAAAGACATGCCATCATTAAAAATACTACGGCATATGAAAAAAGTTCTCGATGAATAATTTCATAATAAACCCCTACTTTCCTTGGTAATTCATAAAATATAGATTCTTCAACTGGTGCTGCTTGGCCCAGAGATAAACTTGAGATTAATAAAAAACTAACAATGCTAAATAGGATTAAAAAGTTAGATAAATTCTTTTTCTTTTGAAAGAAATATAAAACCTGTTCTGAGTGATTAATATGAATATACGCTGCTATTACACCACTTAATAAACCACCATATCTCAGGTGAGTTAACATATAATAACCCCAGAACCATTCTTGCCATATATCTCCAAAAATTTCTCTATTGTATGGGATTTCAAAGTTAAAAATATGGACTGAATAATAATAGGTAAGTATAATAGGGATTATAGCTAATATTGAAAACAATACTCTCTTTTTACGAAATTTAGGAAATAGAAATACAATTAAAAACGGAATAACAATGTAAAACTGTTCTTCGATAGCTAAAGACCATGTCCATCCCATATACGACTTAAAAACATAATTATTTACATAAATAAGATTAGACCAAGCCGTTGTCCATCTCTCTGCACCATTTCCATCGAGAAAATATAAAGCAATAATCATTGAAAAGAGATACACAGGGAACAATCTTAAAAATCTTCTGAGATAGAAAGATTTGAAATTCAAAGTTTTAGTTCTCTTGTATTCCTTAAATAATATACTCCCGATTAAAAATCCACTGATAACAAAAAATAAGTCTACGCCCAAATCTCCTTTTGTTATCCATACCAACAGTGGGTTTTGAGCAACCTCACCTAATATATCTGGGAAAGTATTGTGTTGAAAGATCCAAATATGAAAAATAATAACCCATAAAACTGCTATTGCCCTTATGCCGTCAATAGCTTTAAAATTATTTTTTGGTCTTTTTAGAAATATTTTTTTTAAATCCATTTTAAAAATTAAGGTAATAAATTAACACTTGAATATTTTTAAAATGATAAAATAACCAAGCAATTTTTTTTCAAATGTATGTAAATTACTTTTATTAAAAAACCAATAAATGATTTAAATTAATGCATAGGATTTGACAAATCTTTCTGTATAATTTTTGAGTAAAATAATGAAATAGGTAGTGCGGTATTTAAAAGATTAGAGAAGATTTCCATACACAGCTCTGTTGAGTCGTATTATTTTATACCTTTTATCAAAATTAGATTTTGAAACTATTAAAAAATCTTCTTTTATTCCTGTAAGAACACTTAATTGTAGATTAATTTGATCTATGTATTGATTTTTAATTCGTTCATTTTGAATCTTGCTTAAATGATCTTTTTTAACGAGGTTGTATACTTTTGAAAGCTCTATGTCTTGTGGTTCTACCATTTTAATAATAGCGATTGATAAGCTGTCTAATTCTATAAATTTGTTTTTAAATCTAACACCGTTATCTAACAGTTTTATAGTTTTTGCATTTGCATACCTCTTTGCTACGAAGAAGATTACAAATAATATTATAATAAATACGGAAGCTAATATAATTTTTTCGGTAATATTCTGTGTATCATAAAATTTGGTAATTACCTCCGTTTCTTTAGTAAGTTTACTTAGTGCAATTTTACTTATTTTTCCTTTATCATTTAAATAGTAAACAAAATCTTTATAGTAAATGGGGTTAACACCAAATACAAACTGATATAAAATAGGAGCTATTTTGTATTCTGTAATTGAATTGTTTACGATATCAATTTTAAACAGTTTATTTTGTTTGTTTAATAAAAATAGATTTGAATCTTTTTTGAAACTTGAATGAATTGGAAATATTAGATTTCTTAAAATATCGCCTAATTTTTTCCATTCTTTAGTATTGAAATTAAATTCCCAAATTTCATTATTTTTTTTGGTTAAAGTTCTTGCTCCTTTTTCGTTTAGAGAGTTACCACCAAAAAAATAATAAGAATCGTTTAGTGTAAAACTTATTTGTTCATTTATAACTGGAGGTATTTCAGAATTTTCAGAAATAGAGTAGCTTTGCCACTCTTTTGTGAGATCTTCAAAGTATATTAAAAAATTAGATAAAGTCCAGTATCCATAACCACCGTGCCTAAAAATAGTATCCTTTCTTACAAAATGGTTACTTCCAATAAAAAAATTTACAATATTAGAATTATCTGTTTTATATAAACTATCATTAGAATTTAATTCAAATATATCTCCCCCTCGTTGATGTAAAAATAACAACTTATTATTTTTTAGAAATATTTCAGGAGGTACATCATTATTGTTTTTTATTCTAACGGAGCTTGTAGTTTTTAAATTAGAAAGAGAAATTCGATGAATAGAGTTATTGGTTTGATAAATGAGTTGTTTATTGATAGAATCTAATAAGATATTTACTGGAGATTGGTTGTTAATATCACTTTGTGAAAACAAAACAAGTGGGAAAAAAAGTAAAAGCTTTAAAAATAATTTCATTTAAATGACACTAATTAATTTACTTTATTTAATTGATTTTCAGTAATATATTTTTATTTTTTTATATTTTAAAGAGAAGGTAAATAATAATATCATTACAATGATGTTATTATGTAATTAAAAATTGTTGTTAATTTGAGAAGCTAAAATATAAAAATTATTTTATAAATTATATTTTGCATGAAAAAGAAAGTGTGAAGATCAAACTAAAGGGAACTATATGTTCCCTTTTTTTATTTAATATGTTCTTATTTTATCTTTTAATATTCTACAAAAAATAGTATATTTGAAAAAATAGTTCTATCTTTTTTCTCATATATTTATCATAATTCCAAACCTATATTGGTTTTATTAGTTATCAATCTAATTTCAATTAATTAAAATTTACTTTCCTAAGGTTTATTTTTTATAAATAAATATTACGCTTTTATTTTAAACAAATATATTTGAAGAATGATTGAATACAATACAATAAAATAGATCAAAAAATTAATTTTTTTTATGACTAAAATAAAATATCTTATTATTTTCTTATTCGTTGTCTACAATACAAACTCCCAAACAGAACAACTTATTAGTATAGACTCTTTAAATGTAATTTATGCTCAAAATTATAATTTAAAAAAAAATACATCACCTAATGAATTTTCTGTTACTGCTCATAAATTTTTAAAATTATTAAATAGTCAAAGATTAATTTATAAATCTTTAACTAATAAAAATCTTTTACTAAATAATAAATATGATATAGATGCATTGAATTTTTTTCAGGCTAAAACATACATGGATTTGTTGTTGTATGGTAATGTAAAAAACAACATAGATTCTATTCAATTATATAAGACAAAAGTTTCTAATATTACTAGTGATTCTCTTCTTATAGGTCAATCTTATGGGAAATCTGCATATACATATTTAAAAAATAATATGTTCTCTAAGGCTATTATTGATTATCAAATTGCCTCTTCATATTTTAAAAATTCTAAAAAATCAGAAAGCCAAAATAGTCAAATTACTAATTTAATTAATCTTATTAATACCCACCTAACTATTGGTACTTTAGAACAAGCTTCAATTACACTTAATCAGCTAGAACAGGTAATTATTAATTTACCTAATCATCCTAGGTATATAAATTTAATGGAATTAGTCAAGATTCTAAAAGTATATATTTCAGTAGCCAAAGAGGATTATGATGCATCTTTATCAATTTTGCAAACAGTTAAGGAAAAAAACCTAGATAGAGATCAATTAAAAGTAATGTATTATGATGTTTATCATAAAGTTTACAATGGGTTAAACAATCACACTTTAGGAGAATTCTACTTAGATAAAAAGTACAACCCTACTAATAAACAAAATCCTGGTCTATTTAAAGATTTGAATTACACAATAGAAAAATTACGATATGCAATCTTCAAGGATAATGAGACGCAATCCGATCATTATTTTAATAAATTAAATAATACCCAAACTTTTAAACTTTCATCTTCTTCCGAATTTTCTAAAGAAAAGGTTATAAGTAATTACTACGCTTTTAAGAATTCTTATAAGAAAGCATACAGCTATTTAAAGAAATCAGATAGTTTACAAAATGCTGCAAGTTTAAAAATGGAAAGAATCAAATTTGATGTAGAGCAATATTACGTTCAATTGGATGAGGAATTAAATAAGATGAAACAAATTAACCTGGATAAAGATAAATTACTTGTAAAAAAAAGAAATTATTATTTAGTGATAGGCTTATTCATTGTTTTTGTTTTTGCTTCTATTTTTCTAATAATCAATGAAAAACGTAAAAAGAGGCAGTTTCAACTTGAAGTTTCTTTAGAATCTAAAAAAACAATTTTAGAATCTAAAGAGAAATTTTTAGAAAACATGTCTCATGAAATTAGAACACCTATCACTTCTATAATAGGCTATTTAAACTTACTTTCTGAGGAGAATTTAGTAAACGAAAAAAG
>Ga0228662_1000848_pt1 | contig 13837 bp, 13 predicted proteins | sample 76DmetaG_FD_183173 | JGI IMG/M metagenome (GOLD analysis project Ga0228662, IMG submission 183173) | Seawater microbial communities from Monterey Bay, California, United States - 76D | ecosystem: Environmental > Aquatic > Marine > Coastal | place: USA: California | collected 2016-11-10
AAGTGTCCAAAGCATCAACTTTCTACTCGTCGGTTGGTCGCAGCTACTGCCTGGCATGCTTTTTACCTTAGCCGGTATCTCGTTATTCCCTTCATTCGGAATCATCATAACAAGTATTTTACTCCTTTGGCTTATTCCCATGCGTATTCTTAAAAAGCAACAAGATGAATCGCACCAAAAAGTCAGCGCACTACAAGCAAAGCTGGAAGAGAACACAACTACAACCGAACAGTGGCGCGATGCACGCTTTAAAGCAGCAAAGCTAGATAGTTTCAATAAAAATCTCAGAGAATTCATAATAGTCAGTACCCTTATCATCGCATTATTCGTAGCCCATGCTATAGGTTTATCGTTTGATGGTAATTCTCTTCTGGTCGTATTAATGCTGTTAAGAGGCTTACAGCAATTATTTACGGGTTATATCATGGCCCAACAAGTCGCTGCGTTGAAAGGATATTTGATTGATTTTTCATCCTAGACTGATCAAGCGCTTTAATGGCATTTATTACCTTTGTATAAATTTTTAAACCTAACCAATGAAGAAGCACTTTTTATCCGCATTTGTGGCGATAATGGCCTTCTGCAGCTGTCAATCAGACGTAGTTGATCCTACTGCCATTGATATCACTGCAGCACCCGTTGTCGCTCTACCATTAGGGGAGATTGGTCTAACCATGGATCATTTACTCATTCCTGATAGTTCACTCATTTTTGATGACAATACCACTTATAAAGTGATAGTAGCGCAGGACAGCGTTTTTGGTATCGATGTTAATGATCTTATAAGTATACCTGCACAATCTCCATCAAATAGCAGTATTGTCATGGGACCAATAAGTATACCTAGTATTAATCTTGTTAATACTATTTCTCTTGGAACAGTGGCTTCAGATGCGGGATTGTCCACAATTAATTCGTTTCACGGATCTAGCGCTCCTTTTCCAAACATAAACGAGAGTAATATTGGAACATATGGCAATGGTGGATTTGGAACGTTTTCTAGTGCAACATTTTCTCAAGGAACTTTAAAACTTGAAGTTACAAATGATTGGCCGGTGCCCGTTTCTTTAAATATTAATTTGGTTAACACTACCTCAGGTAATACCATCTTGACATATACACTCAACAATATTTCTGCAAATGGCGGTTCAAAATCGAGCACAAAATCCCTCGTCAATAAAACACTCCCCGCCAATATAGGTTTTAAAATTGTTTCCCTTACCGCTCTCGGTACTTGGCCAAATTCCGTGTCGATTGATACTTCTGATGCACTTGAATTAGCGATCAGCTCATCGGCACTAGAAGTTTACAGTGCTATTACCGAAATAGCTACGCAAGAAATTAGTAATGATACGCAATATGTAGACTTAAGTACAGGTGGTAGCGAAGAGCTTAACGAGTTAATGTTGGCATCTGCTGACTTTGATTTTGAATTTGTTTCGACACTCGCAGAAAGCCTGGAGCTCAATATTAATTTCCCCGGTTCAGATAAAAATGGATCTGAGGTTGATACCACGATAATTGTTTCATCTAACGCAACAACCCAAGGTTCGATTGATTTATCAGGAGCTACTCTCGATCTTACACTAGACCCTGATCAAAATCACAGTCGTTTACCTATAGCTGTGTCAGCCAAATTGATTAGCTCTGGTAGTCAAGTGACGGTTGATAGTTCGAATGCATTAGATATGACTTTTGAGATGGCTAATCTTCAATTCGGCCACATTAAAGGCTTCTTTGGAACCCAACAAATTTTGATTGATCCAGGAGCAGTTGACTTGGCCATCGATTTCCTAGAAAACTTTGATGGTGCAATTTCTTTCGCTGAGCCGAGTATAGCTATGGCGATAACCAACTCTATTGGTCTGCCTATTCAACTTGTGTTGGATTTCAATAGTTACAAAGACGGAACGGCTTATGGCTTAAACGGTCCCGATTATATACTACCCTTCCCCTCTACTTTAGGCAATACATCGACCGGAACTTTATCCTTCGATAATACCAATTCAAGCATAGTCGACGTATTCACCTTGCCCAAAGACTCGATTACCTACGGCGGATCTGTCAATATTAACCACGATACCGCAACTTATGGGATGGAAAACTTTGTGACCAATTCAAGTAGCATTTCCGGAGATCTATTGATGGAGATGCCCTTCTTTTTCACAGCTACCGGTCTGGGTTTTTATGATACGCTAGCAACAAATCAAACAAATTCAGGTATTCTTCCAGACGCTGCTAAACTTGAATCTGCTACGTTATTAATACAGACTACGAGCACGTTACCGCTTGATGCTTCTTTAACGTTATCTTTTTATGATTCAAATTGGAATACGCTACTCGTTAAGAATTTGGGTTTAATGGAAAGCGGCGTTCCTGACGCAAATGGTATAGTCGTCGCACCAAACACTTTTGATGCAGAGCTTGAGTTGGATGCAAATGAAGCGAGAGCAGTGCTTGATGCCGTTCATATCACTGCTGAAGCGACAATGGCTACTTATAATGTTGGATCTGACCCTGTCAAACTTAGAACGGATGGGATGCTTAAATTAAATCTAGGCGCACAGTTCAAAGTAAATGTTACTCTTTAATCGCTCAGTTATCATGAAAAAGACACTTACACTATTCTTTGCATTGTTCACTGTTTTTAGTAACGCACAAGATTTTTCGACATTCGGATTGGCAGCTAACCCGGGAAATCTCGCTCAAAATGCAGGGGCAGATCCTATGACCAAATTTCATTTACAATACTTCGGTGTACAGAACAACTTAAATATGAGCGAAACTGCAGGTAGCGTTCTTGCTTCTGCAGATATTTTGCACAACATTCACAACCTTTCTTCCGATGTGTTTTCAATAGTAAATGAGACACAGATGGATGCCCTACAAATAGGATTGAAATTAGGAAAGAACTTCATTTTTGCGGGAAATACTTCGGCTTTAGGGGTTGAGTTTACCCTTGACAACGATATTGTCCGTTTTGTTAAAAATGGAATGGCTGACTCAGACGGCGACCTCGATTTAAATTATTCAGGTAATTTCGATGATTTAGGTTTTCGTTTCCAATTAACTAATTCTACTTACTTCGGCTTACAGCGTTCTGTCCTAAAGGAGAAGCTACGCGTTGGTGTCATCTACCATTTAAACAACTACATCGCAGGAGCTCAATTGACTACCAGTGTATTCAGTATTTCAAGTATTGAAAATACTTCGACAAGAATGAACGGATTGAATTTAGAGTATGATTTTGCTTTGGCCACATCAGGGCTCTTCAATGCCGGTACTACATTAGACAGTTTAAACCAGTTATCTGTTGACGACATCACACCTTATTCTCTGCTGAAAGAGGACAATATTGATGGCTTAGTGGACTATGCTACATCTGGTATTGAGTCAAACGGGACCATTGGATTTGGATTAACCTACAGCCCCGTTAAGCGATTAGACCTTCAACTTTCTATGAGCGGTTTGGCTGCAAGCGATATGAATTTTGCTAGTGCGATAGGAAAGCGTCTTTCCGGCAATGCAAACATGGAGGGGTTTACATACAATAGCGCAGCAGGAGATACATTAGGAAGTGCAGTCTCCGCCTCTATCGATGATTACACAGAAACTATTCAAAACGGTATCAGTACTGCTTTAGTAGATGCTTCTCAATCGTTAACGTACAGTACTCCTCAGGTGACTAATGTTGCAGTTAACTATAACTTCACCAAATACAGTTATGTAGGTGTGCACTATGTAGATCGCAAGAACTCTTGGAACGATTATACCTACATGGGCTTCAATACAATGCTTTGGCTTGGTCGCAATGTTCAGCTAAAAGGTGGTTATTATATGGCTATGGACGAATTCCATAACGATCGAGTTAATGCTACAGTACAGTTAAGGTTAACACCAGTAGTCCAATTTTATATAGGTACAACAACAGTTGGTGATATCGCAACTATATCTAACGAGCTGATTAATGGTCGTATAGGAGTCGGAGCTTCTACAAGCGCAATAAATATAAGTACTGGAGTCAGTATGGCCCTTTTTGACAATCGATTCAAAAAGGACGATAAAGTAAAAAAAGGAGAATCCGTTCAATCTTTGTCGCCAACGGATCAAGTAAAAGTCGACGCCGCACACAAAAATAGCGAGACGACGAAAGACAATAAATAATTACTTACCGGATTTACATAAGGCTCAGCATATCGCTGGGCCTTTTTTACGCTAATAATTCTCTTAATAGGTACATAGGCTCACGACTTGCATCTAGTACCTTACAATTCAAATTCAGATTTCTACTTAAAGTTATTGCGCACTCTTTTTGCGCTTTAACGAAGGAGACGTATCTCTTCGCATCATTTTGGTTAATAAATGATTTTATACCCGTCTCACTGTCAACTACCTGTTTACCCGCAAAATATTCTTCGTTTAGCTCTAATTTTGCATGCGATATAAAAGTGCAGCGCACCGAATGTCCTTCGAATGCTAACAAAGCTGCCGCATCAAGTATTTCTTCCAAGTTTTCTTGGAATAAATCAATAAACAAAATGACTTGGCTCCGCCGCGGTATTTTGGACATAAGCGCTTCTATTTCGAAGGCAATATTTGCATTTTTCTTCGATTCTCCGTCTTTTTTGGACAAATGATTCAGCATTAGCTTAATCCATTCACTCGTGGCTTTTGACTCAAAGAAATGACTCCCCGTTTCATTAATCTCAAGCATTCCCATGCCATCGCGTTGCTTTTGGAGTATTGTTCCAATAAGTGTAAGCAATTGAACCAGTGTGGTCCATTTGGAGTCAGGTGATGGCAAATGCATACTAGAACTAGAGTCCACTACAAAATAGGTTCTTAAGTTCGATTCTGCCTCGTATTGTTTCAGCAAGTATTTGTCTGTTTTAGCTAAAACAGACCAATCTATATGTTTAGGGGGATCTCCAGGCACGTAGGCCCTGTGTTGGGCGAATTCAACACTATATCCAAAATCAGGGCTTTTATGCAAACCTGTCATAAACCCCCGGACTCTTTCCTCTGCCCACCAAACCAGCGACGCTATCTCATGCTCATTCACAATTTCTGCCTATGTATGGGTTAACTTCTGTCTTGCCCAGTTAGATAGGTTAAGATAATCCAATGGTACTTCGCTGCGAAATAACTCCAGCATTAAAACCAATTTCATTTTTAACAACTCAATGCGTGCAATAAGTTCTTCAGGGAAACCGCCTCGAATCATATGAACTCTATTCGCGATTCTTATATGATCAAGCAGTCTGTCTGACTCTTTTAGGGCTTTCGTGTAGTACTCTTCGAATGTGTGTTCAAATCTTGCGCTTACCCCCATATCTAGTAGATTACATACGTTAATAATGTCGTCCTTAATCTTAAATGCAAGATTGAAAGTACCATTACTGTAGTATCCTTTGGTTATGGATTGTATGTTTCTGTTTATTGCTAATGCCTCTTGATAAATGGGTTGACTTACTTTTGTATCCATGTTTAATTGGGTTTATAATTTGCCTTAATTTGAATGAGATGTACTTCCTTTCGCGTTAGTTCTTGCAGTAAATCGTAATACAACTGTTTTACCCCTTCAACCATCTCTTCTAATCCAGGTAGATAAATCTCTTTGGGCCATTGGCCGAGCAGACTCCATAGTTCAGCAACTCTGAGGACGAAGTTTTTATACATCGCTATTTGCTTTTGTACGGAGAATGAATCTTGATAATTAACAATCGTTTCAGATAAATGGTAGTTGCACCTTTGCATTGCTGCATGCAAGTAGGGTCTACGGCGCTGATCTAAACGCTTTAGGGCATTGTACGTTAGTTGCTGTACTTCGAATGAGTGTTTACTCTGAATGATACTTTTGGACTCATACATGAGGTGGTGATTTTTTATGGTTTATGGTAATAGTCCACTCTATTATAATTGTCGCTCCCAATTAAAATGGACATGATAGGACGTAGTAAGCGAAATAGAATTAATAAACGGTCATAGGATTCAATTGATTTTCTTCATAATGTTTTAAATCTACGCTCAAAACATGTCATTATTATCCATTTTTGATAACTCTACTTTATCAACATTAGCTACTTTAGGCGCATGATTATTACAAAGACCCCTTTTAGAATTTCATTTGTTGGTGGAGGTAGTGACCTTCCTGCATATTTCGAAAAGCAGCGCGGTGCTGTGCTAAGCACGAGTATCGACAAATACATGTATATCAGTACCCATGCTTTTTTTGAAAAGGATAAAATCCGTTGTAAATATTCTCAAACAGAAACGGTCGATGATGTAAAAAACCTACAGCATCCAATCTTGCGTACTGTATTAGAAGATTTCAATCTAAATGGTATTGAAGTGAGTTCTATTGCGGATATACCGGGTGGAACCGGGATGGGGAGTAGTTCCAGTTTTACGGTAGGTTTACTTCACAATCTAAGTGCTTTTACGGGACGTTCGTATGGTAAAAAAGAATTGGGCGCTGGCGCATGCCGAGTAGAAATAGACTTACTGAAAGAACCCATAGGAAAGCAAGATCAATATGCTGCGGCCTTTGGAGGCTTGAATGTCATTGAGTTTAACCCAGACGGCTCCGTGTCCGTAAATCCTGTTCTTATTTCTAACGAAACCAGAATGACCTTAAATACCAACTTAAAACTTTATTACCTAGGCAATCAGCGCTCTGCAAGCGCAATTTTAGCAGAACAAAAAGAAAATACCTCTCAAGAGTCTAAGTTTCAAGCCTTGACCACTATGGTAAGTCTGGTTTACAAATTACGCGATGCATTAGAAGCGGGCAATCTCGATGATTTCGGTTCGTTATTGCACGAAAATTGGCTATTAAAACAGCAATTGGCTTCCGGAATTACCAATCCTAGGATTACTGAGGCTTATACTGCTGGTCGAGAAGCAGGTGCTCTTGGTGGCAAGCTTCTAGGTGCTGGCGGAGGTGGATTTATGCTATTCTACGCTCCTACTGCTGCGCACGTATCGTTAGATGAGGCAATGAAGAAAATTGAAGCCGAGCCTTTTGACTTTAATATGGAGACAGAAGGATCTAAAATCATACATGTCGAAAGATAAATTAACAGGAATACAACGTATCGATAAATTCGCTACTTTTGCGGCTCAATTATTCATTAATTAACGGGGTTTCGGACCCTTTTAAAACAATTAATTATGTCAACTAAGATTCGTTTGCAAAGAGGTGGTCGTAAAGGTCGTCCAGTTTATTCAATCGTTGTAGCGGATGCTCGCGCAAAGCGCGATGGACGTTTCATCGAGAAATTGGGTACTTACAACCCGAATACAAATCCAGCAACAATCGATTTGAACTTCGACTCGACTTTATCTTGGGTCATGAAAGGTGCTCAGCCGACTGATACTGCACGTGCTATTTTATCTTACCGTGGTGTAATGATGAAAAAACACTTGCTTGAAGGTGTTCGTAAAGGTGCTTTGACTGAAGAACAAGCAGAGGCTAAATTTGAAGCTTGGGTTTCTGAGAAAGAGAACAAGATCGAAGGAAAAGTTCAGTCACTAAATGAAGCAGCACAAGCTAGCAGATCAGCACGTCTTGCTGCTGAAGCTGAAGTAAACAATGCACGCAAAGCAGCTATTGAGGCAGCTAACGCTCCTGTCGTAGAAGAAGCTCCTGCAGAAGAGGCAACGGAAGAAGCTCCTGCAGAAGAGGCAACGGAAGAAGCTCCTGCTGCTGAAGCAACAGAAGAAACTCCAGCTGCAGAGGTAGCGGAAGAAGCTCCTGCTGAAGAAGCAACTGAAGAAGCTCCAGCGGAAGAAAGCGCAGAGTAATTGTGCAAAAGGAGCAGTGTTTTTCACTCGGTAAAATCACGAAACTCCATGGGTACAAAGGAGCTGTGGTCCTCCACATAGACTCTTCTACTCCACAATACTTTAAAGAATTGGAATCAGTTCTCCTGGAAATCAACCAGGAACTGGTTCCTTTTTTTGTTTCATCACGTGGCGCTTTAAATGGTAAAAAGTTGGTGCTCTCTTTTGAGGATGTAGGTCCTGACGAAGCGAAAAGAATGGTAAATGCATCCGTTTACCTTCCAAACAATATGTTGCCTGATCCAAAAAAGGAAAAGAGCTTCTACGATAAAGCCATAGAAGGGTTTACTGCAGTTAATCAAGGTAAAAATATTGGACAGATCGTTGAAATTATCGAGCAATCGGCACAGAATCTCTTCCTTATTCAATCGGACGACAATCGGTATTTGATTCCGGTTGTCGAACCGTTCATTGAACGTATAGATCACAAGAAAAAATTTATTTATTTTGATTTACCCGAAGGTTTATTAGACCTTTAAATCAAGATGAAAAAGCCACTCCCTTACGATCCTAGGTCACTGCATCTGATCTATTCGTCCCTATTGCTCCTGCAACTGGTAGTGACTTCCGTGGTTCTGTACGCAGCTCAAGAAAATGCTGTTATAGCTTTCGATATTCAGCACTTGACAAACACGGCTGCTCCTATAGCTGCCGGCTTAAATGCTTTCTTCGGAAAGTGGATATGGACGAGAGGAATGCAGCAATTGAGTACCGAAGAAGAATTGGAAGGTAAACTTCGAACCTTAACGAAGATGCATATATGGCAATGGGTTGTTGTCCAATTCGCAACAATTCTCCTCCTCTCCTATACACTTATCGAAGCCAACTTCTTTTACTTCATTTTTGCTTTGGTGAATATTATCTATTTCATCACCTTGCGACCTAAGATTTTTACTTTTAACGGAGGCATATGAATTATACGAAGCCTTTCAAAATGAAGGAGTTTGAAGTAGCACACGACCAATGTGCTATGCGTGTAAACACAGACGGTTGTTTATTAGGTGCTTTAGCTGCTTCAAACGCAGCTGTTAAAGACGTTTCAAGGGTGTTAGACATAGGTACAGGCAGCGGGGTCATTGCCCTTCAACTGGCCCAACGTTTTACAAACGCTTTTGTAGATGCAATTGAAATTCATGGCCCTAGTGCGAAACAGGCGATGGATAATTTCAGAAACAGCCCCTATCATTCGAGAATGGTCTGTTATCATCAGCCTATTCAGGAATTTGAGATGAATACCTATTACGATATCATTGTTTCTAACCCGCCCTACTTCGAAGAAGGACCGACAAAAAGTGACCAAGGAGTAGCTGCGGCCCGACACGCACTTACGTTAGATTTTAAGAGTTTAGTGATGAGTGTTTCTGGACTTTTAAAGCCAAATGGTAGTTTTTGGGCTATTCTTCCTTGTGACCGAAAAGATCGGTTTCTTGACGCTGCTTTAGATGAAGGATTATTTCTAAACGAGGTCATAAATATCAAACCGAAGGAAAAACGAGACGCGAACAGATGTATTTTCGGCTTAAGCAAGAGCAATACTGGAGATGCAAAGCATAGAACCATTACTATCTATTCCGATGACCAGTCATATACTTCTGAAACACACGAAGTTTTAAGCCCATTCTACGATAGTCTCTAGTAGCCTTTGTAGGGAATCGCTTTCTCGTGAAAATTCACACCAAAATCATCGGCGAGTTCGTCTAAAATAGGATTGTACCATTGTGCAGTTATAGGCATTTGAACGCCTGTATCTGTGCTTTTACCCGTAAGTATAAGCTTTGTCGCAATTCCTAAAGGCAATCCAACCGTAGAAGCCATAGCAGTTTGGCTAGCACTCTTGCCTTCTACGCCCATTGAGCTCTCTATCATACCAAATTGGCCTCCATTTTTCCAACCAATTTTATGATACATTACGATCAGATCGCGGTCATCTTCGCTCAACGTCCAAACCTGTTTCAGTATGTATTCTAAACACTGCGCGGGAGTCCCCGAGGAAAATGGAAAAACCTGATTTGAAAATAATCCGACCCATTCAAGTTTCGTAAAAATATCGGAATCTTGAGGTATGCCTAAATAATACTTTAATTTAAGCTCTACAGAATCGTGCGGATTATAGGCTAAGAAAAGGTTTGTAAATTCTCTAAAGGACATCGTATCTGTATTCTCAATACTGTAGGAATCATCCGTCATCCCCAATTTCACAAAACTGTCCCATGCTCTTGCGAATCCCGGACGTCTTAATGTACCTCTGTATAATGTACTGGCATCTTCGAGATTATAAGCTTTGCGGTATTTTAAACTATCTCTATTTGCTAGACCTTCGAATCGTCCATAACCTTCAACATTCATAACTTCGGTACGGCGAAATACCATATGTGTGGGTATGTATTTATACTTCCCTTCCTGAATGAATTTAACCGCTCCTCCTTGACCGGCGAGAACTACGTTTCTTGGGTTCCAAGTGAATTTATAGCGCCATGGGTTATCACCTTCAGAATCAGGACTCAATAGGCCTCCCGTGAAACTTTCAAATAAGACTATTTCACCACCCTCGCCTCGAATACCATCCAGTAATCGCGCCGCACTCATATGGTCAATACCAGGATCCAGTCCGCATTCGTTTAAGAATACTAAGCCATTTGCTCTTGCCTCATTATCCAAAACTCGCATTTCCGGCGTTAAATAACTGGCAGTTACCAGATGTGCTTTATGCTTTATACATGCCTTTGCTACATTTAGGTGCATATGCGCAGGAACCATTGATATAACTAAATGAGCTTTACTCAGCGCTGCATCTAAAGCAGCATTGTCCGTAATGTCGAGTTCGCCTGCCTTGCAACGTGAATTCGTCACGCCCAATCTCTGCCTTGCTGTAGCGGCGTTCCTGTCTAAGACGTTTAAATTCCAATCGTACTCATCAAGTTTTGATTTCAAATACGGAACTAAACTCTGTGTGCTTAATCCAGCACCGATAAGTATGATTTGCTTTGTCATTTTTTCATTTTGAAGATGTTTTAAAAATAACAATAGTTATGATAAGGTTATAATAATAACAGTAAGAAGTTGCCATGTAGGGCGTATTTTTAATTCATGAAATATCTTATTGCATTTTTCGGCGCAAGTGCTGTACTATTAGGGGCCTTAGGCGCACATACTTTAGCACCATACATGGAGGCTTCTGCCTTGAGCTCTTTTAAAACCGGTGTTCTATACCAATTGGTCCATACTGTAGCACTTTTGGCTTCATCAAAAAGTACTTTTCCTATTTGGGCACGCTACAGTTGGTGCCTTGGCATTGTACTTTTCAGCTTTAGTATTTATTTACTTTCTACAGATGAGTTATTAGGACTTGATCTTAGTTTTTTAGGTCCCATTACACCTTTAGGGGGACTCGCTTTCGTCGCTGGATGGGTCGGAGTGTCATTCCATAATCGTCTTTAAATCAGATTTTTGAGAGTAAAATATGGATTAGAGGGTTAATTTTTGACAATTCGGAGGGCTCAATTCAATAGCATTTCTACTTTTGTAGTACCTATTATAGAACCAACCACTTATTGTTATGAACCACCAGGAACACCTAAGCTCCTTGAGCATAGGGCCTAAGACTCTTTTTAGCAACCTTGACCCGGATGCATTAGAGCAACACAGTCTTTCAAAAAACATGGCTGTGCGCACAGTTCACGGAGCCATTGCGCTGAATACCGGAAAATTTACTGGACGAGCCCCTGAAGATCGTTTTATTGTTAAAGATTCATTGACAGCCGATGCTGTATGGTGGGGTCCTATAAATAAACCTTTTGACGCTGGTAAATTTCAACAGCTCAAGAAAAAAATGTGTTCTTACCTTGATGAAAAAGACGTCTATGTAAGAGATGCTTTCGCTGGCGCCCATCCTGAATACCGAATAAATGTTCGAGTAATCAATGAATATCCATGGTCAAATCAGTTCGCATACAATATGTTCCTGCGTCCGTCCAAAGAGGAATTGGGACAATTCAAACACGAATGGACCATTATCAATGCACCAGGATTTTTAGCCGATCCTGAATTCGATGGTACGCGTCGAGAAAACTTCGCAATACTAGATTTTACGGATAAAACCATTTTAATAGGTGGTACAGGATATACAGGTGAGATTAAGAAAGGTATTTTCAGTGCATTGAACTTCATTCTTCCTTTTGAAAGAGATGTTTTGAGCATGCATTGTTCAGCTAATGTGGGAAAAGATGGAGATACTGCGATATTCTTCGGTCTATCGGGCACGGGTAAAACTACACTTAGTGCTGACCCTGTGCGTAAGTTGATCGGTGATGATGAACACGGATGGTGCAGTGACGATACCATCTTTAATTTTGAAGGGGGCTGTTATGCAAAAGTGATTGACTTAAGTCCTGAAAAAGAACCAGATATCTTCAATGCCATAAAGCCACACGCTATTCTAGAAAATGTAATTCTTAACGCAGACGGTAGTGTCAATTTTGCAGATACCTCCATTACTCAAAATACGCGTGTGAGTTATCCAATAGATCACATCGAAGGTATTCAGCCCGGTTCTTTGGCAGGCAACCCTAAGAATATCTTCTTTCTTACGGCAGATGCATACGGTGTGCTCCCTCCTATTTCGAAATTAACACCAGCCCAAGCGGCATATCATTTCATTAGTGGGTATACCGCAAAGGTTGCCGGCACTGAAGAAGGAGTTACAGAACCTAAAGCCGTTTTTTCAGCATGTTTTGGAGCCCCATTTATGCCGTTGCACCCAACAGCCTATGCAGATATGTTGGCTGAAAAAATGAAAGCTGCAAATACTAATGTATGGTTAGTCAATACAGGATGGTCCGGTGGAGCATATGGAGTCGGAAAACGGATGAAATTAAGTTATACGCGAGCTATGATTACAGCGGCAATGGATGGTCATCTTGATGCTGTTAATTATACCGAACATTCAGTGTTTGGATTAGCTATGCCGTCTTCTGTCCCAGGAGTTCCTTCAGATTTATTGAATCCAGTGTCTACGTGGAAATCCGAAGAAGAATATGATAAAACCGCTTTAGTTTTAGCGCACAAGTTCATTGCTAATTTTAAAGAATTCGCTGATCAAGCCAGCGACGAAGTACGCTCTGCTGCGCCTAGAGTGTATTCGAATGCACGTTAGTGCAGTGTTTGAATTGATGTGTGTGTAAAAGAGTGGCTTAACGGCCGCTCTTTTCGTTTCTATGAAGGGGATTGCGTGGATATCAACATAGCGCGGTTAAAAACTTCACGCAAGGATGATCTCTGAGGCACATCTATACTGCTCGTAAAGAGTATTTTAATGGAACTAATCTATGAAATCTATATGGCTGCTAAAATCAAAGCACAAAAACCACGTAAGATCTTCGTTCTTGATACTTCCGTAATTCTTTACGACCACAATGCGATTCATTGTTTTGACGAACACGATGTGGTTTTGCCCATATCAGTCCTAGAAGAATTGGACGAATTCAAAAAAGGACACGATTCGAAGAATTATGAAGCACGTGAATTCATTAGAACGCTCGATAAAATAACTGAAGGCAAAGATTTTACGAATTGGATCCCGTTAAATGGAGATGAAACTGGTTCCATCAAGGTTATTATGGATACCAGTAGAACTGGCGTTGATGCTGAGCGAGTTTTAGGCCGAAAGATGGATCATAAAATCATCAATGCCGCCCTGAATATTCGGGAGGAAGCTCCGGATCGAAAAACAATTCTGGTGACAAAGGATATCAATCTTCGATTAAAAGCAAAAGCACTTGATCTAGCATCTGAGGATTACTTAACGGGAAAAGTAAAAGATGTTGACTCCTTATTTCGTGGAAAAGCTACGGTCGAAAATTTCAGCGCAACAACGTTGGGGAAATTATACGAGAAAAAGGCCCTCGATATTGACATCGTCCTAGAAGAAAATCCGGAATTCAGTCCCTTCCCGAATACGTTTTATATTCTTAAGAGTGATAATAGCAGTGGCCTC
>Ga0228662_1000851_pt1 | contig 13816 bp, 16 predicted proteins | sample 76DmetaG_FD_183173 | JGI IMG/M metagenome (GOLD analysis project Ga0228662, IMG submission 183173) | Seawater microbial communities from Monterey Bay, California, United States - 76D | ecosystem: Environmental > Aquatic > Marine > Coastal | place: USA: California | collected 2016-11-10
TGAACGATCCACTGGTGGACCTGTTGTTGCGCCAGCAGCAGTGCAGGGTAGCTATGATCGGACAGGATAACCGCTGAAGGCATCTAAGCGGGAAGCCCCCCTCAAAACAAGGTATCCCTGAGAGCCGAGGTAGACCACCTCGTCGATAGGCCAGAGATGTAAGTGCAGTAATGCATTCAGTTGACTGGTACTAATGGCTCGATAGGCTTGATTTGATCCAGTAAAAGAGAGATTTAGTAGAACCTTCGCATCAGCGTTAGGGACGAAACATTGAACTCGATGAAAAATAAATCAAAAGCATACACATAATAATGTGTACTTATACTTGGACGACACATGATATTTTGTATGGCTACCTCTTAGGAGGTAGTTTGATTGGTCCTTTTTTGGTTTGGTGATCATAGCGCAAGTGAAACACCCGGTCCCATCCCGAACCCGGCAGTTAAGCACTGTAGCGCCGATGGTACTGCGTCTTAAGGCGTGGGAGAGTAGGTCATCGCCAAACCTAATAAGTACCAATCACTCTTAAACGATCTAAGAAATACATTAAACGCCCCTGCAGAGATGCAGTGGGCGTTTTTTGCTGTTCCCGCCTGAAAAATAGCGCCACTCGATCAAAGCGTCAGTGATTTACACAAGCTATTACAAAGCCTTAACGGAAACGCATTTAATCAACCAAACAGCAAAACTCAACCAAAGCTGGGGTTGCGCAAACCGCTACCAACAACTAAACAAACAACGCGGGATGGAGCAGTCCGGTAGCTCGTCAGGCTCATAACCTGAAGGTCGTAGGTTCAAATCCTACTCCCGCAACCAACTTTAGCGACACCCCGCCCGTAAAACGGCGGGTCTTTTGCGTTTTGGGACCAGATAATTCCAAAATCGCAGAAAATTCCCCATATAACTCAATGTTATGGCCATCGTTGGCGTCCTCGTCAGGGCCAGACGCACCTCTGTTACAAGGCCACATCCTTAAGGAGGCAGTTGTTACAAGGCCACATCCTTAAGGAGGCAGTAATCCAACCCAATAGCCGGAAGTTTTACGAGCGTGTCGCATTTTGCCAAGCAAGGTGCTGGAGGTCACGGTTAGCATAGTTCACGAAAGGGGCCCTGTATGCATGAAACCATCGCGCCTGTGATCACACGCTTTGAATTCTCCACCGATCCGGACCTCAGTGTGAGGGCACGTATTGGCCTTCTCGTGCTCGCGTCAGATCAAACGTTGGAACGAGAGTTGCAGCAATTGACGGACGCTGTGGAGGTCGATTTATATCATGCGCGCTTGACTAACGAGACTGTTGTTAACGCCAAAAGCCTTGCTAAAATGGAAGAAGAGTTGCCAAGAGCTGCGGGCCTACTCCCTGAGTATTTGGGACTGAATGCGATTGCTTATGCTTGTACTTCGGGTGCTACGATCATTGGCGAAGATCGCGTTAAGGCGATTTTGAAAGAAAGTCATCCAGATATTCCATCAAGTAACCCTTTGACCGCTGCCAAGGCGGCGCTCAAGGCATTGGGCGTTGAACGCCTGGGATTGCTAACACCCTACACACCAGATGTAACAGAAGCGATGCAGCAGCGTTTTGGGGAGGCCGGTATCGCTGTCACAGTTGTTGGATCATTCTATGAGGAGAACGACATATTGGTGGGGCAGATTGATCCAAAGTCGATTTTGAAGGCGGCAATTGCACTTGGGAAATCTGAGCTATGTGATGGCATCTTCATTTCCTGTACCAGCCTTCGAGCTGCCGGAATTATTGATGAGGCCGAAGCAGAACTTGGAAAACCCGTTACAGCCAGCAATCATGCGCTTGCATGGCATCTCCTGCGACTGGTTGGAATTGATGATAAGCTTGCAGGTTTAGGTAGGCTGTTTAATATCTGAGCGTGGAGGAATTGCAGCCAATGCAAGTGAATGAGCAAAACCTGATAAACGATCTATCTGCGATGGTCCGCATTCCTAGCGTGAACACGTTCGGCAATGCTGATCCAAAGCGTCCTGCCGAAGAGAAAATGGCGCTGTTTTTCGAAACGCGAATGAAGGAAATTGGGTTAGATGTGTCCTCTGCCCATGTTGCTAATGGTGGCCGCAATGTTTGGGGCCGCCTCAGAGGGACAGGTAATGGGCCAACTATCATGCTTGCAGGCCACTTGGATACGGTCGGTGTACCCGGATATGAAAACCCGTTTGAGCCCACAATTTTGGACGGGTGCATTCACGGACGCGGCTCGTGTGACATGAAAGCAGGCTTAGCCGTCTATCTGGAAGTGGCACGTATACTTGTTGCCAACGACGCGCCGCTCAACGGGGATGTGATTATTGCAGGCGTCGTAGATGAAGAAGACGCGATGATCGGCTCCAAAGACTTTGGCGAAAACGGGCCGCACATTGATTGCGCTATTGTTGCCGAACCTAGCAAGTTGGCAATCAGTACAGCCCATCGTGGACAAATCTGCCTTTTCATACGAACTTACGGTAAATCCACACATTCAAGCGTTCCCCAGAATGGGATCAACGCGATTTACCATATGTCAGCCGTCATTGACGCTTTGCAAGCCTACGCAAACACGCTGTCAACGCGCAACCCCGACCCACTATGCGGCAGACCCACATTCAGTATCGGTGCCATCAAAGGTGGCGAAGGCGCATCGTCAGTTCCTGATTTTTGCGAGATCGAAGTCGACCGTCGTACTATTCCGGGCGAAACCTACGACAGTGTCAGTTCTGAACTTACAGAGGTATTGGAGCAACTTGCGGCAACCATACCCAATTTCACCTATGAAATTTCGGCACCAAGTCTGAATTGCCCATCCCTCAAAACAGACATGTCATCGCCAATCGTTCAGGCAATATCCACAGCTGTTAAACGGGTCACTGGCCAAGACGCTGAATACATGACTTTTCCCGGTTCAACGGATGCGCCCAATTTTGGGTGTCCCACCGTTATATGTGGTGCCGGTGATCTGGCGCAATGCCACTCAATTAACGAGTACGTCCCAATTTCTGAAATCAGGTCAGCCGCTCTTATTTATCTGGAAACGATATTGTTGATGCAAAACCAACCGACATTAAAGTGAGCTAAAAATGGACTGGCGTACGAAACTTCTTGACCCAAACCCGCGTGCGCGCAGGGATTATAAGTCTCTAGCGACGCCAGTATATCGTGGCTCAACCGTCCTCTTTGATGATCAATCGTCGGTGAAGGACAGCTGGGATCAAGCCGAAAATGGCTATTCTTATGGGTTGTATGGAACACCAACAGCGCTCGAATTGGCCGCGCGGATCGCTGAGATTGAAGGGGCGCATCGCACCTTAATTGTACCCGGCGGGCAGGCGGCGATCGCGCTGGTATATTTCGCATATTGTACAACTGGCAGTCACGCCTTGGTCCCTTATTCGGCCTACGGCCCCAACAAGGAAATGGCCGAAGGTATTCTGCGCGGCTTGGGTATCGAAGTCGAAGCCTACGATCCCATGATTGGGGCAGGAATATCTGAGTTCATTAGGCCAAACACAGCATTGATATGGTGCGAAAGCCCTGGGTCCGTGACAATGGAAGTTCAGGACGTACCTGCGATTGTGAAAGCAGCGCATAACAAGGACGTGGCCGTGGCGTTAGACAATACCTATGCCGCTGGTGTCATGTTCGATGCCTTTGGCTACGGCGTTGATGTAAGTATTCAAGCACTGACCAAATATGTGGGCGGGCATAGCGACCTGTTGTTGGGATCGGTATCCGTTCGTGATGCGCCCGCTTTTGAACAGATGGGGCCAATTTACCGTCAACTGGGACTTGCGGTTTCACCCGATGATTGCAGCCTTGCGCTTCGTGGTTTGCAAACACTGGCTTTGCGGTTGGAGCAGCTTGAAAAGTCAACTTTGCAAGTGGCGCATTGGCTTGCTGATCACCCTAAAATACAGGCTGTGTTTCACCCGGCACTTGCCTCTTGCCCAGGGCATGACGTCTGGAAACGTGATTTTACGGGATCAACAAGCGTCTTTTCTATCTGGTTCACAGGTGATGTTTCCCCCACGCAGGTTGAAGCAGTCATCGATAGCTTGGAATTGTTTCAGATCGGGTTGAGCTGGGGAGGCGTCAACAGCCTCGCCATTGTGTATCCAGATGTTGAAAGACCGGGGCAGGATTACGCAGGGCGATTGGTGCGTTTGAATGTCGGTTTAGAACATACAGACGACTTGATCTGTGATTTGAAGAACGCGTTACAAGCCCATCTTTAGCTGGTCAGACACCTCATAGGTGAATCACGACAACCAATCTCGACTAAATGGAGACTCTTTGGCGTTGAACACCTGATTGCTTAACGCCCCTGCCTCCGACGAATGCTTTAAGGCTCAGGTATCTTTGTCATCGCTACATGATGTGAATTTGAGCTGCGACCAATGCTTGTCGCTCACAAAGGATCGACGCTTATCAATATAAATAGCGAACCTATTTAGAGAATGGATAATTACTAAAATTGGATCAATGATTGCAATCACAAGGTGTTCACATTCAAGTCTGGGGTGTGTTGTCAATGTATCGTTTGAGCCAAATTGTATCTTAAGATACAAATTACGATTTTGAGTGCTATCTCGAAAGGAAGTTTGGTTTAAGATAAAATTATATCATAAAAATGATGAATACATACCACTGAAATCACTTTGCTGGAAACTGAACATAATGGCAACCATGGCTCATACTCAAAACAAATCTGTGGTTTATAAGGCGAAGCAAGCTGTGTTGGTTGTGCGTATTCAGTGGGTAATTTTCCTAGGCATGATTTTTGCTTCAATAGTTCCAATTATTGCTCTTTACATGCTCACGGAGCGCAATCTTCTTCAACAAGAAATCGCATCCGTTGATGAAAACCATCTTATTATTGCTCGTAATCTTGAAGCCGCGATTGATCGATACACAAACGATGTCGCTTCTGTACTAGTACTTGTGAGTAGCGATTTGAATGGCTTCAAAGATCAAGAAACCAAAGACATTCTGGACGATTTTGATATTCAAACTGTTGCCCTTTTTAATGCAGAAGGATCACTGGAAAATGAAGTTTCGTTTCGCCAGATATCCACCTAAACCGCTAACAACTTCGCCATGGCGCTGTGTTGGCGTGTCACGTCTGCTAGTGTGACACCGTCAAGGTGGGTGAAAAAGGCCTCCTGCGCCTGAGCCAATGGGCCGCGTAGACCGCAGACGGGTAGGATCAGGCAGGACTTATTGCTTCCGAAACATTCCGCCACTGGGTCATCGCGTTTCATGGATCGCACGACATGTCCCACGCTGATTTGATCAGCGGGCCGCGCAATGATCAGCCCGCCGTTGCGTCCACGCACTGATTTGGCGAATCCCTCGCTGACCAGCTGTGTCGCCACTTTGGACAGGTGGTTTTCAGACAACCCGAAGGTGGTCGCGATTTGGGAGGTCGGCACGCGATTGGGCGCATGGACTGCCAGCGTCATAAGAATTCGTAGGGCGTAGTCGGTGAATTTGTCTAATTGCATGTTTTTTAATTAGCATTTGCAATACGCATTTGAAAGGGTTATTTAATGCGCATTGATAATACGGATTAAGGAAATTGTTATGTCAATCGCTCAAGCAATCTTATGGCCGGGTACAAAAGTCTGCATGCATTTCGGGATCGATCCTGAGGGTGAGGGCAGTCTGGTGCGCTAGATGATCAACACGCTGGTCTATTTGTTCGTGAGCCTCGCGTTTGTGTGGCTGATCGCGGTGTGACAGGCGTCCCGCGTCTTTTGGTGAAGCAGGCGCAGATTGCCCGCGTTGTTACGGTGTTTTACGCGGGTGTTCGAGAGCATCCTCAGTTGGGCCCGATTTTTGATGCGCATGTCACGGATTGGCCAGCGCATCAGGAAAAGATCGTGCGGTTTTGGTCTAATGCGCTTTTGTCGCATCGTGGGTATGACGGCAATCCGATGGCGGTGCACCGTGCGGCGGGGAACGTGAAGGCCGTGCATTTCGCGGTTTGGTTGGCGATGTTTGATGCCGCGTTGAAGCAGGAGTTGCCTGCTGATTTAGCTGGGGCATGGTCTGCCCTTGCGCACCGGATTGGACGTGGGTTGAAGTACGGTTTGGAGCCTGCATGCAGCAGTGGTGGGGTGCCGAGGCTTTGACTGTGTCTGTCGATCGATCGCCAAGCCTTTGGTGCTCATCATTTTGTCGGAAACCGTAGCGGGTTACAGAAACGCCTGAATGTCGCGCATGATCAAATAGACAAAGTAACCGACGATCAGGACAACGCATAACAAGGCCAAAGCGGTCTTTCTCGGGAACTTCATCCGTGGCCGCGCTTCTTTGCCCACGCGCAACCAACGCGCCAGATCATACAGCAGTTTTGCCAACCAAATGATGATCACTGCAAACTGTAGCCAAACAAATATGCCGTAGGGCATCACCGTCAGCCTGATCACCCAACTTAAAATAAAAAATATGACAAAACCTAATGCGTTGGCGGGCAAAGTTGATGGTTTCAAATCTGGGGTGTTGTTCATAGATGACACTCTAGCGTGCAATTATATTCTGGTGCAAGCGAATGGCAGAATGGCCAAGGGACGGGGGAAGACAGCTATCGGCCGCCTCTCCCGTGCAATCAGGTGCAATATTTGAAGGTTCTGTTCGTTTTACGCTAAATAAGGCACTCTAAGCTGGGCTGAACTGGGTGAAATAGTTTTTGATCCTATTGACTTAGCACCTTTATGAACCAGATCTATCATCAAGAAAACAACCGTCAAATCACACAGGGAATTGAGTAGCCAAGCCTCACTCCCTTGCCGACAGATTGGAACCGCAAATGAAATTGTGCTTGATACTTGGGGATCAGTTAAGCCCGAGCCTATCCAGTCTTGCGGATCATCACACGCAAACTGACGTCGTTTTGATGTGTGAGGTTCGCAGCGAAGCAACTTATGTGAAACACCATAAGAAAAAGATTGCCTTTGCCTTTTCCGCAATGCGTCATTTTGCGAAAGAACTTTCTGACGACGGATATGACATTCGTTATGTCAAATATGACGATCCAAACAACACGGGGTCATTGATCGGTGAAGTGGCACGTATCATCACGCAGGAACCGATTACTGAAATCGTGGTAACCGCGCCCGCAGAGCATAGATTGCAAACAGAAATAGCGGGCTGGTCACTAGAGCTTAACCTGCCTGTCACGATCAAAGAAGATGATCGTTTTCTATGTTCGCCTGATGAGTTTTCTAGTTGGGCTGAGGGTCGTAAACAGTTGCGGATGGAATATTTTTACCGCGAAATGCGGCGTAAATATTCGATATTGATGGATCAGGATGGCCCCATTGGTGGTCAATGGAATTACGATGCTGAAAATCGCAAACCACCCAGCTCGGGGTTAGATGTACCTGATACATTCCGCGCGCAACCTGATGAAATCACGCAAGAGGTTTTGGCGCTTGTCGAGCTCCACTTCCCGGATCACTTTGGTGATCTCTTGCCCTTTCACTTTGCCATCTCGCGAGATCAAGCGTTAGACGCGTTGGGTCAATTTATCGCCAAACGATTAAGTTTGTTTGGCGATTATCAAGACGCAATGGTCCAGAATGAACCATGGATGTACCACAGCCATATCGGGTTCTATCTTAATTGTGGGCTGTTAAACCCACTTGAGTGTATTGAACGTGCCGAAGCCGCTTATCACAAAGGTGTTGCGCCGTTAAACGCGGTCGAAGGGTTCATAAGGCAAATCCTGGGATGGCGTGAATATGTGCGGGGCATCTATTGGTTAAAAATGCCTGACTACAAATCTGCAAACTTTCTTGAGGCCAAACGTCAACTCCCTGATTTTTATTGGACAGCCGACACTCAGATGAATTGCATTCGCCAATGCATCACTGAGACGAAGCAGAACGCCTATGCCCACCACATCCAAAGACTAATGGTATTGGGAAACTTCGCATTGCTCGCAGGCATCGATCCTGATGAGGTCAATAACTGGTATTTGTTGGTTTATGCAGATGCCTATGAGTGGGTCGAGTTGCCCAATGTCACAGGGATGGTTTTGTTTGCGGATGGTGGGCTATTGGCGTCAAAACCCTATGCTGCCAGCGGTGCATATATCAATAAAATGTCGAACTACTGTGGATCGTGCAAATACAAAGTATCCGTTAAAAACGGACCCAATGCCTGCCCATTCAACTATTTGTATTGGGACTTCATAGGCCGCAACGACGGCAAGTTACGTGGAAATCCACGTATGGGGTTTATGTACAAAAGCTTGGACCGCATGAGTGATGAAAAGCGCGATGCAATCCAAGAGGACAGTCGGCGTTTCTTTAATGCGATGGATTCCGATGAAAAAATCTGAACTGCCTACTAAGACATGCGTGACTTGTGAAAGACCATTCACGTGGCGCAAAAAATGGGCAAAAGTTTGGGACGAAGTGCGCTATTGCTCTGAGCGCTGCAGGCGTTCCCGCAATTTTAAATCTGAGAGTGAAAACATAGAAGCACCCAAATCATGACTGATAGAGACTTAGCCTCGAACGCTCGAGAACACTCCGAAACGGTCGCATTTGTACCGTCTCGGCGTGCAGGGCATGAGCGTTTGGAAAAATTCGTCGCCCGCACTGGCACCCATTATGCTGGTCAGCGAAACTATGATTTTGGTTCGGGCAATCGCAGTTCTGTTTCAGCACTGTCGCCATGGATCAAACATAGATTGATCAGTGAGGAAGAAGTTTTAACGCAAGTCCTAGCGCAACACAGTCTCTCGGCGTCGGTGAGCTTTGTTCAAGAGGTTTTCTGGCGTAGTTACTTCAAAGGGTGGATGCAACAACACCCAAGTGTTTGGCTCAGCTATCAAAGCGGTCTTGAGAGTGCGTATGAAACATTGCAGCGGAACAAATTCCACAAGGCCGATTATGATGAAGCTATCGAGGGGCGCACAGGCATAGATTGTTTTGATCATTGGTGTGCTGAATTGAAATCAACAGGCTATCTGCACAATCATGCGCGTATGTGGTTTGCCTCGATATGGATATTCACATTGCGATTGCCTTGGGAATTGGGTGCCGACTTTTTCTTGCGCCATCTTATTGATGGGGACCCAGCGGCAAATACCCTTAGTTGGCGATGGGTCGGTGGATTGCACACAAAGGGTAAAACCTATTTGGCCCGCGCTTCTAACATTGCACAGTTCACCGGAGGGCGTTTTGAGCCAACCGGGCAGTTGGCGATGACTGCTGAACCTCTGATTGATGACATCGATCACCCAATTGTTCCGCTGCCACTCCCACAGCCATTGCCGCAAGGCGACTATTTGCAGTTGATCACACCACAAGATTGCCAGCCTGAACCCTTCACCTCAGGTGCACCAGTCGGAGTATTGGGTTTGCTACCTATCCCCCATTTTCAGCAAAGCGAACTAGTCCTCGCTTTTGAGCGGGGTGCAGTTGGCGATGCGATTACGCGATCTGTCGACAAGACTGCAACCTTGAAGTGTAGCCAAGATTGGAGCGCGGCCCTTATCGAAGCGGCACAAACGGCGGGTACAAATCAAATTATTACACCGATGGCAGCCGTTGGTCCCGTTGCAACACACTTGGATACGGCAAAAACTGATTTGGCAAAGGCTGGTATTCGTCTTCATCAACACCAAAAATCTTACGACACTCTTACATGGCCACACGCCACCAAGGGTTTCTTCAAACTTAAAAAGAAGATCCCGAGTATTTTGAACGATCTTGGGTTTTTAAACCACTAGAAAACTTGCCTTTCGGTAACCTACCGCTACCTGCAGCTCATGAGAAAAGCAAATGAACTGTCCCCCGAACACGTCAGCGAAATTATACAAATGGCGTTGTCTGACCACGTCAGTTTTGCAAACATTCAAGCCGAATACGGGGTCACCGATAAACAGGTCAAAACACTGATGCGCGACACGCTGAAAAGCGGGAGTTACAAAACCTGGCGAAAACGGGTCCGTGATTTTGGCGATCGAAGAGAAACGTACAAATAAATACTTTCGATTGCGATCATGAAACTACCGAAAAAATCAAAGAATCGACCCGTATGAAGCCTGCCGCGCAAATAGTTTGGTTTAAGCGTGACTTACGGGTCAATGACCACGCCCCTTTGCTTGCAGCGTCGTATTCAGGCGCTCCTACCATACCTCTCTACATTGTAGAGCCAGAATATTGGAAACAGCCCTTTGCATCTCGACGCCATTGGCACTTCATTCACGATTGCCTTTGCGACTTAAACGAGGATTTGGAAAAATTGGGCCAGCGCCTTATCGTGAGGGTTGGCGATGCTTGCGAAGTTATCAAAGAGCTTCATCAAGAACATCGTGTAAGCGATTTGTATGCGCATGAAGAGTCGGGGAACCTATGGACATATCAGCGAGACATGGCCGTACAAAGCCTGTGTCTCGATGAGGGTATCGCGCTGAACGAGTCTCCCTCCAACGGGATTGTTCGCAGGCTACGCAGTCGAGATGACTGGTCCAAAATTAGAAATACGCGCATGGCTGAAAATATACGACCTAAACCTAAGTCCTTGACCCCAATTGGCTTTTGTAAGTCTGATGTTTTGCCTGACAAGAGCGATCCCATGTTTGGCGATGTCGCGATCGACAACGTGCAAAATGGTGGCCGCAAACAAGCAATCGTTGATCTGCGCAGCTTCCTAAATCATAGGTCCCATAAATACCTTTACCATATCTCTGCGCCAGATTTATCAGAGTACCATTGTTCGCGCCTATCCGCTCATCTCGAGTGGGGCAGTCTATCTGTTCGCGAAGTCGTCCAATCCATAGCCAAACGTCGCGCTCAGTTGTCACCCGAAGAGAAAAAGAGCTTTGGACGTAACCTGACAGCTTTTGGCTCTCGCTTGGCTTGGCGTTGTCACTTCGTCCAAAAGATCGAAGATCAGCCAAAAATCGAAACGCACTGCATGCACCCCGCCTTTGAGGGGTTGCGCGTGGACGAACACAACGACGCTCATTTCCATGCTTGGGCGAACGGTCAAACGGGTTACCCTTTCGTTGATGCCTGCATGCGCAATTTGACTGCCGAGGGATGGATCACTTTTCGAATGCGGGCAATGCTGGTCAGCTTTGCCAGCTATCAATTATGGCTTGATTGGCGCATGACTGGCCATCATCTGGCGGGGCTTTTCACAGATTATGAACCCGGAATTCATTATAGCCAGTTGCAGATGCAATCTGGCGTCACAGGCATCAATGCGATGCGTGTCTATAATCCGATAAAACAATCCATGGAGCATGACCCAAAGGGAACTTTCATTCGAAAGTGGGTCCCTGAGTTGGAAAATTTACCGGATGAGTTCATTCACGAGCCATGGAAGTATGAACCAACACTTATTGACGATAGTCGATTTGTACTTGGAAAAGACTATCCCGCACCGATTGTTGATCAGGCGGCCTCGGCAAGAACTGCGAAACTGAAGATTGCCGATGTGCGGAATGGTCAGCAGTTTAAGAAAATAGCAAACGCCGTATTTCTTAAGCTCGGCAGTAGGAAGTCTGCTTTAAAACGGAAGAGGCCCTCCAAGCCAAAAAGCAGCACCCAGCTATCATTATTTCAAGACAAATAGCCGTAATGTCACGACGGACACTGACGAGGCCGCGGCCGAAGGGGGCTTAGTCAACACTGCTGGCTTATCGAAAATTCTGCGCAACGCCTGAATGTCCACTTTGAGGAAGATGCGCTGCGGCGCATTGGCGACATCAAACAGAAGTGGTGGGCCGCGAAGTATAGTATGACACAATAGATGGCTGTGTCGGTACTAGGCCGACGGTTTTGGTATTCGCAAACAAATTGGAAACATGGGCAAAATATGCTTTAAGTTTGCCAAGCAGGAAAGGATCTATCGTATCAATAAGTTCGCCTCAAAGACGCTATCAATAGATCATCAAGATGTGATTAAAAACACCCGTCGATGGCTTGAAAAAATAGTAGTGGGATTGAATCAATGCCCATTTTCTTCAAGCGTCATAGCCCAAGATCAAGTGTATTATGCCGTATCTGATGCCACCATGGATGAACAACTAAAGCAGTCTATGTGAATGAATTGCAGCGCCTGCTTGGGGCCGACGAAAATGACATTGCCACCACCTTGCTCATGTTTACCCAAGGCCTAGCAGAGTTCGATGATTACCTCGCCTTACTCGATTGGTTTCAGCAACTATTAGAGCAGGCAGAACTGACTGAGCAGGTGCAATTGGCATCATTTCATCCTGTATATTAATTTGAAGGTGTGGCTGCAGACGATCTTAGCCATTTTACCAATCGCTCACCGTATCCAACCATACATATTCTGCGTCAAGGTCAGATAACTAACGCCCTGGCTCACGTTTTGGACCCACAGAAGATCTATTTAGATAATATAAAAACACTGAATGAACTTGGTCACCAACAGGTCGAATTGCTCTTCCCTTGGGGCGTACAAAAACAGCTTTAACAGTCTTTTAACCGTGATGGTTGCTGGAGTTTTAGGAGCAAAGACACCTTAACTTGGTTAGAGTTTGGCCAATATGTTTTTTGCATTTCTATGGCCCAACCTTGTGCTGGCTCGCCATTTCACAGCGCTTTTTGATCAGTCAGAATATTGTGTGTTCCATGCGGGTATTATGGATTCACAGGTTGTGGCTTATAAGGTATGCTGTTGTTGCAATTGATACATAAGGCTGGAAAAATTTGCAATTTTCGGCGTTTTACATTTTTCAAATTCATTAAGGTTGAGCTAATCAGGGGCACCCGTTGGGACAAACTCCGTTAGTTCGAGGGAGCGATATCTCAGTATCTCAAAGGGTTCGACACACCGTTGCTCCGCCACAAAATGCTTGGCGTTTGAAGGGGAGGCCGCGTAAATAATTTTAAAGATTTGAACGTAAGGGCACAAAACCATGCGGTTTTATTGTGGCGCCAAAAGTCGGGCGGCGAGTTATATCTTTAGAGATAAAGCTCTCTCGAACGTTCAATAGAACTTTGGTCTTCTCGATGGTTTAACTGGAATCAACAGGCGAGGCAGGGATTTTTTTCCCAGGATCTTATGACCCCTCATTCCTTTACCGAGTGCTCCGCGCCTTGCCTGTTAAATAACATAAATAAAGTAATAGCATGCTATTGTGTAATGTAGATGAAGGATGGCATGTGACGAATTCTCTTAGAAAACCCCTCTCAAAAATCGTTACTGTAGCTGTGAGCCCTTACCAAACTGCTCGTGGACCGCTTGTGGAACTAGGCCCCGGTGAAGGCGAGGCAACAGTTAATGTTGGTACAACCCTTGTACACGGAAAGTGCCTTTCATTGACCATGGCGGTCTCTGCAGCCTGACGACCTCGCTCAGCGCCCTCGCAAGTTCCCCCCAGTGCTTGTGACATAATTGTGGGATTCCCCAGAACCCACACCTGTTGAGCTACTATACCAAACTAAAAGGAACCCCAGCAAATTCTGGGGTTCCTTTTTTGTTTTGGAGGGCAGGGGGATGTGCAGAGAAGCTTATTTTTGCAATGCAATCGATTCAGCGTTTATTAAACTGCGTCAAGAAACTCGACCTGAGTGGTAATGACCTGCGCCCCTAAAACTCCTCCAAATTTGTGTAGCGTCCGCCCAACAAAAGGACGGACAAATGAAGGCACGATTTACGGACGATCAGATCATAGCAATTATCAAGGAATAGGAATCTGGTGAGAAGACCGCTGACGTTTGTCGGCGGCACGGGATCAGTTCTGCGACGTTCTACAAATACAAATCGAAGTATGGCGGAATGGAACCTTCTGACGCGAAGCGATTGCGCGCTTTGGA
>Ga0228662_1000854_pt1 | contig 13809 bp, 9 predicted proteins | sample 76DmetaG_FD_183173 | JGI IMG/M metagenome (GOLD analysis project Ga0228662, IMG submission 183173) | Seawater microbial communities from Monterey Bay, California, United States - 76D | ecosystem: Environmental > Aquatic > Marine > Coastal | place: USA: California | collected 2016-11-10
TGAACCCTATATTCGCTTTAAAGGACAAGTTGGCGAACAAGCTACCATGTTTTTTTACGATCCCGCTGGAAATGCTTTAGAGTTTAAAGCTTTTAAAGATCCGTCTCAAATTTTCGCTAAATAGAAGAATTCGCTGCATGACGTTCGCAAGCGAGTAGCGTATTTTTGAGTAACATCCCAATAGTCATTGGCCCTACACCACCAGGAACGGGTGTGATATAACTGGCTTTTTCTGCAACACTTTCAAAGTGCACATCTCCTGCTATTCGATAGCCTCTTTTCTTTGTTTCATCAGGAACTCTTGTAATGCCTACATCAATAATAACCGCTCCAGGCTTCACCATTTCAGCAGTTAAAAATTCAGGGATTCCCAAAGCAGCAACCACGATATCAGCCTTTAGAGTCAGTTCGGCTAAGTTTGTTGTTCGACTGTGGGCAATGGTAACAGTCGCATCACCTGCAGGGCGTTTCTGACTCATTAAAATACTCATTGGTCGTCCTACAATATGGCTTCTACCAATTACAACAACTTGCTTTCCGGAGGTTGGTACTTTATAGCGTTCTAAAAGCTCCATAATTCCATAAGGAGTTGCAGGTAAAAAGGTGGGCAAGTCCAATGCCATACGACCTACATTCATAGGGTGAAACCCATCTACGTCTTTATCAGGGTGTACGGCCATTAATACCTTTTGTTCATCGATATGTTTTGGCAATGGTAGCTGTACAATAAATCCGTCAATGGCTGGATTATCGTTTAAAGCATGTATTTGAGCTAATAAGGTTTCTTCTGAGGTTTCTTCTGGTAAATCGATTAAAGTGGAGTCGAATCCAACAAGCTCACAGGCTTTAACTTTAGCACCAACGTAAGTCATACTGGCTCCATTTGTACCCACAAGAATCGCCGCTAAATGTGGCGCGCGATTACCTTGGTTTTTGAGTTTTGAAACTGCTTCTGCAATTTCAACCTTTATATCTGCACTGGTTTGTTTTCCGTCAAGTAAAATCATTGTAATTCTGTGATTGGTTTAAAACTATCGTGGCATATTTTTCATCATTTGCATCATTTTTCGACCGCCACCACCTTGCATCATTTTCATCATTTTACTCATTTGATTGAATTGTTTCATCAACTGATTTACTTGTTGAATGGATGTTCCTGATCCTGCTCCAATTCGTTTTTTACGACTGGCATTCAAAAGAGATGGCTTTGTTCGTTCCTCGGGTGTCATAGAATGTATAATGGCTTCTATATGCTTGAAGGCGTCGTCATCAATGTCGACATCTTTCATCATTTTTCCAGCCCCAGGGATCATTCCGACAAGATCTTTCATATTACCCATCTTTTTAACTTGTTGAATTTGAGATAAAAAATCATCAAACCCAAATTGGTTTTTGGCAATTTTCTTTTGAATTTTTCGGGCTTCTTGCTCATCAAACTGTTCTTGAGCACGCTCTACCAAAGAGACCACATCACCCATCCCTAAAATTCGTTCGGCCATTCGTGACGGATAGAATATATCAATGGCTTCCATTTTTTCACCTGTACCAATAAATTTAATTGGTTTATTGACCACTGATTTTATCGAAATAGCAGCACCACCTCTAGTATCTCCATCTAATTTTGTTAAAATAACACCATCAAAATTCAGAATATCGTTGAAGGCTTTGGCGGTATTTACCGCATCTTGTCCTGTCATCGCATCTACAACAAATAGGGTTTCTTGTGGCTGAATTGCTTTGTGAATATTTGCAATTTCGTTCATCATGGCTTCATCGACAGCCAAACGACCGGCAGTATCAATAATTACGATGTTACAGCCTTTGGCTTTTGCCTCGGCAATACCAGCTTTGGCTATGGCAACGGGATCGTTATTACCCGCATCACTATAAACCTCAACCCCTACTTGTTCTCCAACAATATGCAACTGATCGATTGCCGCAGGACGGTAGACATCACAAGCGACTAACATTGGTTTTTTAGATTTTTTTGTCTTTAAAAAATTGGCGAGTTTTCCAGAGAAAGTCGTTTTACCCGACCCTTGTAAACCTGACATTAAGATGACACTAGGAGTGGTCGATATATTGATACCTTCAACGTCACCTCCCATTAAGGTGGTCAATTCATCTTTTACAATTTTGACCATTAGCTGGCCTGGCTGAAGTGTGGTCAAAACGTTTTGACCTAATGCTTTTTCCTTAACTCGATTGGTAAATTCTTTTGCAATTTTATAATTCACATCGGCATCCAACAATGCGCGTCGCACTTCTTTGAGTGTTTCGGCAACATTGATTTCTGAGATACGGCCATGTCCTTTGAGAACGTGGAGGGCTTTATCTAATTTTTCACTTAAATTATTGAACATAAAATGCGGTTTTTATCAAAGTACAAAAGTAAAAAAATATTTTACTTTATAACCGTTAATAGGGTGTTAAACCTAAGGTTTATTTTTAATTATTTACGCAAGTAAAACTAAGGTGTAGAACTCGATATTTGTAATAATTTACCGTTGTAGAACTGTTGACTATTTTTAGCAAATTCAAAGATATAATTTGCCATTTCTGTAGCGGTTGTGGGTGCTTCATATCCTGGGAAGGCCTCTTCAAGCATTTCAGTTTGCACAGCGCCCAAAGCCAACACATTAAACGAAGGACCTGTCTCTTTATATTCTTCCGCTAAAAGTTCGGTGAGTGTAATCACGGCGCCTTTACTAGAGCTGTATGCTGAAAGTCCTGGGAATTTTACAGAACCCTGTACACCTCCCATCGAACTAATGGTTACTACATGTCCTTTTTTTGGCATGAATGGAATCATACGACGAGTGAGTTCTGCAACTCCAAAAACATTGGTGCTATAAACCTGTTGGAAATCTTCAAAAGTGGTGTCTAAAAATGGCTTATTTAAGAGTGTTCCCGCATTATTTATTAGGATATCTACTTGTGTCCACTCCTTTTTTACAAAGGCTTCTACGCGATCGTAGTCTTTAGATTTACTCAAATCAAAAGACAAGGCTGTAATGTTTTCAAAGTTTAGGTTTGATACCGGTTTTGCATTTCTGGAAAGAGCCAAAACCTCGTAACCTGCATTTGCAAAAAGATGGACGAGTTCGAATCCGATACCTCGGCTGGTTCCTGTGATTATAACGGTTTTCGTTGGTTTCATTGCTGTACGTTTTGGATCTATTATGTAAATACGAAGGTACTAAAGTCCTTTCTATAAAAATATTTAGTTTGTTCTTTTTGTATTAAACTTTAATTTAGAAAGCATGTAAAAACCAGACATTAATAGGATTATGAATACCTCGAACCACAATAAATAATACGGCCATGTACCAATAATTAAAGGGTTGTCTACTTGTGGAGGTTCTGCTAAATACATATAATTGGACCCTAAATAAAAATTCAATGGCATGATTATCATCAACAATACATTTAAAATAATAAAGGATGTGAATACTGAATATTTAGAAAGTTTGAAGTTTAAATTTTGAAGCATGTATAAAGGCAGTAAAAAGATCAATACATGCCTTACATAGTATTCTAAATAGGCAAAATCACTACCATCATAACCATTCATTTGGGGCGTTAAAACCGACATGATTCCTCCAATGACTCCTGTATAAAACACAAAATCAAATAAGGCTTGTTTTCGTTTTAAAAAAGGAAGGAAAGAACAAATCAGACCTGAGATTCCACATAGGTGGAATGGCAAATCTGTAACCATATTCCAGTGACCATTAAAAAGCGTACGTAGAGGAGTTACCACAGAAGAAAAAAACAAAATACCTCCTATGATATAGGTGACTTTCACGTTTTGTTGATGGGACAAAAAACGACCCATTCCTAGGACTAAAATCACAATAATTAAAACAATACAATTGTTTAATATCCATTCATCGGACATAAATTTAATAATATAGTTGGGGAACGGTTGGTTAGTTAAAAAGGTCAATTGACTAAATATTGGTTAATTATATATACAAGAAATTAAAAAATAAAGATACATAATTAAAAGATATTAGTATTTTTACCTTTAGATTATAAGAAGGGTCATTAACTCAGTTGGTTCAGAGTGTTACCTTGACAGGGTAGAAGTCACTGGTTCGAATCCAGTATGACCCACAAAAAAAACCACCCTGAGAGTGGCTTTTTTTTAGAATGAGAAATTTAGATTAATTACTCCAATATTTTTGATTCCAGAACTCAGAACTTCGTTACTATTATCCACTGGACTTTGGTCGTAGTCATCGATGTTTTGAAGCATAAAAAATAGTCCTGGCTCCGTTGAAATTGAAAAGTGTTTTCCTACAATAAATTCAATTCTAAAAAAACCAATTAATGAGGATTCATAATTTTTTCTTTCTGCTTGGTAACTATCTGAATAATTAAAAGCCAAATCGATACCATAGTAAAATTTCCATTTCTTTGAACTGGTTTTTAAACTAAAATCAACCCCTGGTTTAATTCCTACAGTCAATTGATTGTCTTCTTCAAAAAAATATTTTAAACCAAAACGAATGTGTTTGTTTTCAGAAATTAACCTTCGGTACCCAAGGTTATAGTCATTTGAGTTTGAAGAAAATACTGCTGGGATTAAATCATCTGCATTTAGATAGATTTGATTTTTCAGATTTTCTTCTTGAGCAACCAAATGGCTACTAAGACTTAAAAACCCGATAACAATCCATATAATTTTACAGGATATATTATTCATCATCTAGTCTATCAATGTAGCGTGCAAAAATTCCCTCAAGGGTTTGAATAAATTCTTCTCCATCTAGTCCGATCCCAATGAAATTCTCAACATTAACTGAGGTGCCATCCACAAAATTCATATGTAACGAATACTCTTCATCTGTGTCTTCCTGAAGTACAATTTCCCCCAAAAGAACGCCATCTTCAATCACGTTTACATCTACAAAGTTATTTATTTGAATTACAGTTGGATCATCCAATGCAAATAAATACTCTGCATCAATATTAAATTCTACTTCCATAGAATTGGATGTGAAACTTCCAGAAATATAATCAATATCTGTATCTTCTAAGTTTTCATAATCTGTAGATAATAATTTAACTGATGCTTCAATTTGATTGACACAACCTCCATCACCACTGCTTAGAGAATATCCAAAAGAAAACAAATCATCGTTAATTTTATCAATAGAGAATTCATGGGTAAATGGATTCATGTAAATATTGAAATTCACATCATTAGGAACTGGAATATCACCCGACATTGTGTAACTCACGTTTTCTATATTAAAAGCAAGCATTCTTTGGTCGTTATGAGACATTTCTATACTCAAACTTGTAGGGATATATATTGGATCTTCAATATCCAAAAGCACTTCTGTAACCCCTGATACAGAAATAGAAGTGTCATTTGAATTGGAATTAGTAAACATTGGGAATACCATTTTCATCATTGAATTTGATTCTGCAGTGGTCCAAGTTTCTGATTGACTATTGTAGGTATATGTACCAAAATAATTTTGAATATTGAAAGGCTCATTTGGATAGTCCAAATCAATTAATGGTTGATAGTTTGGAATATTCTCTATTGCCTCAATCATATTTTCATGAAAATCTGTTGTATCTGAATCAGCATTATCATAAATATTAATTAATAAATTTGAAAAATCTCCTGTCTCAAGAACTTCAAGACAATCCATAAGCATCTCTATACTTCTTTCGACTTGTTCTTGATCTTCTTCAGCAGTATTTTGAGAATCGAGAGTTGTTGAGTCTTCTACAGTTTCATTGTTACAAGAAAACAATGTAAACATCATAAAGATAAAAATAAGTTTTTTCATAATTAAATTAGTTTAAAATTGAGTGTAAATATACAATTTAATTCGTTTTTTTTAATAAAATTATATCAATTCCAAAACCCGTTCCAAAGCCATTCCACGAGACCCTTTAATCAAGATGCTTGTATTTGAAATAGTTGTGTCTTCTAGATGCAATTTAAGATCTTGGAAAGAATTAAAAAACATGAGGTTTGGATGGATGTTTTGGTGTTCAAAAAAATGCGCTCCTACAAAATAAAAACGACAATCTTTCGTTAAAATAGCTTGATTGACGACTTCTAAATGTTCTTTGGCATTGGAAGTTCCCAACTCAAACATATCCCCTAGTATGGCAAGTTTGTTTTGGTTTTGGATATCTTTAAAATTTTCTAACGCGACTTCCATACTGCTTGGATTAGCATTGTAAGCATCTAATAAAACTTCATTGGAATTTTTCTTAATGATTTGCGATCGATTGTTTGCTGGAATATAAGATTCAATTCCTTTTTTGAGCTGCAAAGGACTGCGTTTGAAATAGGTTCCAATAGCCAATGCAGCGGCAATATTATAGAAATTATAACCTCCAACTAGGTGGGTCTTTATCGTTGTTTTTTTAAACTCAACACTCAAAAAAGGGTGAACAGCTTTTCGCTTTACTTTTAAATCTGAATCTAAAGTTTCAGAAAAAGTATATGTATTGCTATACGCTCCTACTTGAGAAACTTGTTTGGCATCTTCGAAATTTAGAATAATCAAACCCGAATGGGCTTTTAAGTAATCATACAATTCACTTTTGGCTTTAACCACTCCTTGTTCTGACCCAAAGCCTTCTAAATGCGCCTTTCCAAAATTGGTAATATACCCCATATTTGGCTTGGCAATTTCACATAATGATGCAATCTCATTTGCATGGTTTGCGCCCATTTCAACAATACCAATTTCGGTGTCGGCTGTCATGCTTAAAAGGGTCAAAGGCACACCAATATGGTTATTTAAATTACCAACGGTTGCCACAGTTTTGAAATGTGACTTTAACGCGGCATGAATCAACTCCTTAGTGGTGGTTTTGCCGTTACTGCCTGTCAAAGCAATTATGGGCAATCCTAGAGATTTTCTATGAAAACTAGCAAGTTTTTGTAAGGTTTGTAAGACGTTGTGAACTACTATAAAACGTTCATTTATGGGGTGCACAATTTCATCAATAACAGCATAGCGAGCACCATTTTCAAGGGCTTGGTGTGCAAAAGTGTTTCCATTAAAATTTGGTCCTTTTAAGGCAAAAAAAAGGGAGTCCTGTTTAATATTTCGTGTATCGGTAGAAGCGCCTGAACTCTCTAAAAATAAACTGTGAATTTGGTTTAATTCCATATCCTAAAAATAAAAAAAAAGTCCTAACAACTAAAATTGTTAGGACTTAATATTATGTGAATTGAAAAAATTAATTTTTTCGTTTCTTTTTTGAAAGTGATTTAGATCCTACTCTGGACATTGCACATCTAAATCCAATATAATCTGTTGCCATATCTTGAGGATAATAGCGTCGTTGTGCTGGATCGAGCCAGTATTCTCTATCTTTCCAAGAGCCACCTTTATAAACACGCACTTGGTCGTTGATAAGCGATGTTCTCACATCTGACTTGTCATATTGTCTAACCATTCCTGGATCATTATTGGATACACTGTGGTTTGGAGAGTTATACATTTTGCGTGTAATGACATCTGTATCAGTTTCATCTTCTTCAAAATCATCAAAGAATCTAGAAGATTCTATATCACCATCACGATAATTGACATTGTTACTTTTGTCAAAATTGGTACGTAAATATGTTTCATCTTCATCTACAGGAACTTGAACAATTTGCCCTGAGAGCCCCGTGGCAACTTGTTTCCCGTTTGAAAGTGTTTCATATTCAATATCATCAACGCCAATCACTTTTATGATACCATCTTCTCCTATCGCGTTTTTAGTATAAACATTACCCCTATAGTATCCAAAGTCATTAAACTGATCATCTACAATGGGTCTGTAAACATCCGCAACCCATTCTGCAACATTACCGGCCATATCATAAATTCCAAAATTATTTGGCTCGTAAGACATCACTTCGTTTGTAATATCTGCACCGTCATCAGACCATCCTGCAATTCCGCCATAATCTCCTTTACCTTGTTTGAAGTTTGCGAGTTGATCGCCTTTTGTTTTACGTGATCCAGATCTGGAGTACTGTCCATCCCATGGGTATTTTTTTCGACCTCTGTAAAGGTTATAGCTTCTAAGCTCCGAAAGGCCCAATGCTGCATATTCCCATTCGGCTTCTGTAGGAAGGCGGTATTTTAGGGAAATGGCACCTGTTTCACGAGTGGCATATAAATGAGTTGAATCTTTTTCAACTTTTGATCGTCTTTTGCTAGGCAATGTGATCGAATCATTTCCACCGAAGGCTTTAGTTGGAGCATTCACATAAGTGTCAATATTAAAATTACTTTCGGCAGTAGTGTGCGTAATATGAGAATCTTTTTCTAGATATCCTTTGTCTTGTAAACCCATTTCTGCAACACGATCTGATCTCCAATTTGCAAATTCAACAGCCTGCATCCAACTAACACCAACTACTGGATAGTCCTTGAAAGCAGGGTGACGAAGATAATTTTCGACCATCATTTCACTCAAACCTAGGCGGTTTCTCCATACGAGAGTATCTGGAGCTGCGCCATTATAAATGGCTTTATATGCAGGATTATCTGGTGGGTACACGCGTTTAATCCAGTCTAAATACTCTAAATACATAATGTTAGTCACTTCAGTCTCATCCATGTAAAATGACTGTACATGCTGTTGGTTTGGAGAATTATTCCAGTCGTGCATGACATCATCTTGTACTTTTCCCATGGTAAAGGTTCCACCTTCAACAAAGACTAAGCCTGGCGCTGTTTCTTGTTCTTTAAAATTTGTATTGTACTGAAACCCTCCTTCTTTGGCATTAATTTGCCAACCTGTAGCCCTTGACGAGTTTCCAGATTTTGATGACTTGCTACATCCTACTAGAGATAAGGACAATACCACTAAAGTTAGTAATTGTACTGTTATGTTGTTTTTCATATTCAACTTATAATTGGTAAAACACAATTGAATTTAGTCCCGCAATATAGTGATTATAGATTATTATGCAATAAAAAAACTAAAGGGATTTGTTCTGTTTATTTGATTTATTTATTTGGATTACTTTGATTAAAAACGCTAAATTTTATAATTTATTATTGTAATTTTGAAATTAGCTTTTATTTATCCATACTAATGCACAGAACATTGCGTTTATTTACTATGAAAAGACTGATTCTTTTTGCAGCTTTGTATTGTTTTCATTTTGGAACCTCTCAAACTCAACGTTTTAATATAAATTGGGGGGAGTCTATAACTCTAGACACGTACAACAACGCCATTGAAATCCCTTCTTTCGACTCAAAAAACTTCAATTTTTCTCATAATAATGGCATTACATTTTCAGCCCAATGGAATGTAAATGGACGCATAGATGAACGCTCGGTGGAACTAAAATCCATTGAAAGTATTGAAATTTCAAAAACAGAATTAAAACAACTCCCATTATCATCCATTCCAAACCAACCTTCTTTAAAGGTTACAAATGCAATATACAGAGACACCTACAAAGGGCATGTCGAAATTTCTCCAATTTATTATGAAAAAGGGGTTCTTAAAAAAATTATTCGATTTTCGATTTCATATCAAATCAACACACAAAACACAAGGACTTCTAGTGCAGCTTCTATTCAAAGCTCTAATTTAAAATCTGGAAACTGGTATCGATTTGCTGTGGACACTACAGGGGTTCACAAACTGAGTAAAAACTTTTTAAATAGCCTAGGAATCAATACAAGTACCCTAAACCCAAAAACGATTAAAATTTATGGCCATGGAGGAAAATCGCTTCCACTATTAAATTCAGAAACTGTTTCTAACGATATGATTGAAAACACCATTCAAGTGATTGGCGAAGACGATGGTGTTTTTAATGATAATGACTACATTTTGATGTATGCCATTGGCCCAAAAAAATACAATTCTGATAACAATTCACACATCAACCCCTACAGTGATAAAAGTTATTATTATGTAAACATCAGTCTTGGTAATGGTGCTAGAATGTCCACAGCAACAGAACCCACTGGCAATGCAAATGTGATATATAACTCATTTCACAACTACAAATTCGTAGAATCCGATACTTATAATATTGCTAAAATGGGAAGACGTTGGTTTGGGCATCGTTTTTATGTAGAAAATGTGAGAGCGTTTAGTTTTGACTTTCCTAATTTAATCACAACCAGTCCAATAACATTGAGAGTGTATACCGCCGCTGCATCCGAATCAAATACTTCGATGCAACTCAATGTGAATGGGGCTTTGGTTACTAATTTGACATATCCCGGAATTGACAATAGCATTTTAGCGAGATTAAAATCTTATAACGGAACCATTTCAAGTAACTATGAGACTATCAACGTAGAGCTGTCTTACAACAACAACAGCAACCCGTCTGCTACAGCGTATTTGGACTACATTTCTATTGAAGCGGAGTGTGCTTTAACAAGTTTTGGAACTCAATTTGAATTTAAACATAACGACACCTCAACCCAATTTGGAATTGGTCAGTTTGAAATTTCAAATGCCGCCAACATATCTCAAGTTTGGGACATTAGCAACCCCTATCAAATTCAATTCTACAACAATACAGATGCTGAGTCAGAATTTAGTTTTAAAACGAATTTAGGAACCTTGAAAACCTATCAAGCAGTGGGGACTGATTTTTATTTTCCTAGAAAAACGAACACTACTAGCATACCAAACCAAGACATTAAAGGCACTGTATTTTTGGATGAACAAGGTCAGTTTAAGGATATCGATTATTTAATCATAACGCCAGATTATTTAAAAGCACAAGCAGAGCGTCTAGCACAAATTCATCGAGATCAAAATAATTTGAATGTTAAAGTTTATACACTAGAATCCATTTATCAAGAATTTAGCTCTGGAATGCAAGACATTGGAGGCATTCGAAACTTCGTAAAATATGTATATGACAATGCCAGTACACCAAGTAAAAAACTTAAATATTTGTGCTTATTTGGCGATGCTTCATTTGACTACAAAGACCGAACTTCTAACAACACCAACATTGTTCCGTCATGGTATTCCATAGAAAGTTTTAGTCTAGTATCCTCATTTATTTCTGACGACTTTTTTGGAATGATGGACTCTAATGATGGCACCATGACCAATAATAACAAACTGGACATTGCAGTGGGACGTATTTTAGCAGAAAATACACAACGAGCCAAAGACATGGTAGACAAGATAGAATCGTATTATTTGCCAGAAAACTATGGAAGTTGGCGTAACAATTTCTTGCTCATATCAGATGATGTAGATAAGTTTTCGGACCGTATAATTCAATCCACCACTGAAGAAATTGCCGAGGATGTAAAAGCAGAAAAACCGTTTTTAAATGTTCAAAAAATTCACGCAGATTCTTATGTACAAGAAACTTCATCAGGGGGTGCGCGCTACACATTGGTGAATAAAGCTATTTTTGATGCATTGGAAGTGGGTGCACTAGTGGTTAATTACTTTGGACACGGAGGTGAAGACGGCTTAGCAGCAGAACGTATTTTTGATAAAATAAATGCGCAAGAACTTAACAATCCTTCCAAGCTCAACTGTTTTGTAACCGTTACTTGTGAATACACCAAATTTGACAACCCGTTAAGAGAAACTGCTGGCGAGTATTTATTTTGGAACAAAAGAGGAGGAGCCATAAGCTTAATCACCACCACAAGACAGATTTATGTTAACGTGGGCACTAGTTTTAATAAAACCTTAAGTCAATATTTATTTTCATACGGAAGTAACCAAAGCATAAGTATTGGCGAAGCACTGAGACGCACTAAAAATGACCCTGCAATCACCAATCAATCTCAGCGTCGCTTAGTGTTTTATATTGGCGATCCTGCTATTAAACTCCCCATCGCAAAACCAGACATCAGAGTAACAAAAATAAATGACGAAGACATTAACATCAGCACACAAGTTCTAAAAGCTTTGGACAACGCAAAAATAGAGGGTACAGTAATTGATGCACAAGGAACTGTGTTGAATAATTATAACGGCGTATTAACTGCTACAATTTACGACAAAAACATTCAGCGTTCAACTCTTGGAAACGATGGTACAAGAGACACAGATGAAAATCTAATTCTAATGGATTTTGAAACTTTAGGAGAAGTGATTTTCAGAGGACAAGCAAGTGTGACTAATGGACAATTTGAATTTGAATTTATTGTCCCAAGAGACATCACCGTCACAGAGGGTAATGGAAAAATAAGCTTATATTCTAAATCCGACGCACCCTTATCTGACAATCAAGGGTACAACTACGATATCAAAATTGGAGGAGTAAACCTCAATGCTCCTGAAGATAATACAGGGCCTAATATCAGCCTGTATATGAACGATGAAAATTTTGTTTCAGGTGGTGTTACCAACGAGAATCCAATACTTTTGGCAAATTTATATGACGAAAATGGCATCAATACTGCTAGTGGTATCGGACATGACATTACCGCAATATTAGACGGCGATGAAACCAACGTTTATAAACTTAATCCCTATTACGTTGCAGCCATCGATGACTATCAAAGAGGAGCCTTAAGTTATCCTTTGAGAGATTTAAGTCCAGGGCTACACACCTTGACCCTAAAAGCATGGGATGTGTATAACAATGCCTCCACTCAAGATATTCAATTTGTAGTCTTTGACGAAGACGTTAGCCTAAAACTTACCAATGTATTAAATTACCCCAATCCGTTTGTAAATTACACGGAATTTTGGTTCAACCACAATAGTTCAGATGTTTTAGACGTTTCTATTCAAATATTTACTGTTTCGGGTAAACTAATAAAAACTATTAATGGGCAAACCAATACAAATTCTAATACAACAACTTCACTATCTCGAGATTTAACTTGGGATGGTACCGACGATTTTGGGAGCAAAATTGGAAAAGGTGTTTATGTCTATAAATTAAAAGTACGTTCATCCAGCACAGGAATGCAAGCAGAAAAAATTGAAAAACTTGTCATCCTTTAATAATACATTATATTTGTTAATTCAAAACACCAAAATTAAACATGATTTCAACTTTTAAAAATCAAAAATCAACAACATTTTATGTGTTGTTTCTAGTCAGTTTATTTTCAACCATAGCAGCTGCTCAAACAACGATCAGACCCAACGAAGACTCACGTGTAATTACGACGGGAGTCCCGTTTATTCTCATTGCATCGGATGCCCGTGCCGCAGGTATGGGAGACATGGGAGTAGCAACTTCAGTTGATACTTATTCTCAACAGTGGAATCCTTCAAAATATGCATTTTCAGAAGCGAAATCAGGAATCGGGTTTAGCTATACACCTTATTTGAGTAAATTAGTCAATGACATTTTTTTAGGAAATGTCACCTATTTCAACAGAATTAACGATCGAAGTGCCTTTGCTGCCAGTATTAAATACTTTTCTCTTGGAGAAATTGAACTTCGTGAAGACGAATTTATGGATCCCATAATTGAAAAACCAAACGAATTAACATTGGACGCCTCATATTCTTTACGACTTTCAGATCAATTTTCAATGGCAGTGGCTTTGCGTTACTTACGTTCAGATTTAAAAATTCAAGCACTTGACGTCAATGCCAAAGCAGCTAGTTCATTTGGAGTGGATATAGCCGGGTATTACCAAAGTGAAGAAGAAGCTTACAACGACTTTAATGGACGTTGGAGAGGTGGATTTGCCATTCAAAATTTAGGTCCAAAAATCAAATATGATGAAGGTGGAACAGAAAATTTCTTACCAACCAATTTAAGATTGGGTGGTGGATTTGACTTTATCTTTGACCAATACAACAGAGTCAATGTCACTGCTGAAGTTACCAAACTCCTGGTACCAA
>Ga0228662_1000861_pt1 | contig 13738 bp, 11 predicted proteins | sample 76DmetaG_FD_183173 | JGI IMG/M metagenome (GOLD analysis project Ga0228662, IMG submission 183173) | Seawater microbial communities from Monterey Bay, California, United States - 76D | ecosystem: Environmental > Aquatic > Marine > Coastal | place: USA: California | collected 2016-11-10
TATTAAAGATTAAGGAATTTAGTATTCTTAATGGAAATTATAATGCTTTAAGTGGTAACGGAACTCATCCAGCAATTGATGACAGAATTGAACTTATTGGCAACCCCGTTAAAGAATTTAAGAACCCTGATTATGATAAATTAGTATCATTTGTAAATTCATTTAATGCAAAAATTCAAATCAACAATCACAATCTTCAAGCATGTTCAGAGTTAGTTAATAGAAACATAAAAGCCGGCGTAGCTACTGAAGATGACTACGTTTTATTGGCAATGGTGACAACTTTTATGTTTGACAATGAGAAGAAAAATAATGAGGCATTGGCATACATTGAAAAAGCAAAATCGTTAAATGTTGTCCCAACAATCAATATATTCAAGCAGGAGGCTTTAATACGTATAAGATTAAAAGAATACGACAAAGCCAAAGAAGTCTTGAAAAAATACTTAAGTGCTATTGAAACAGAATTATCAAGTTCCAATAACTTTTTGGCAAATGAAATAAAATGGACACGAAAAATGATATACAAGGTTGGTAAAATGTAATGCTCTACCTCTTCCAAGTCCCACCATATTTGTATTCAGGGTTATATAGGTTCATTTTGAATTCTTTTCAACTCCCTTAATCTCTCTAAATATGGCTTAAACTTCACTTTACCTTTATTTGATTTCACAATAGCAAGATGACTATCAATAAATAGTGAGAAGTCACTAATTGTTGTACAATCATTAAGGTAAATGGGTCCATTAGGTAGCTCAATACTGTCAAAATACTTTTCTAATTCTTCGATTTCATCACTCCAATCCTGGGGGGTCCTGTCTCTCAGTTCAGCAGCCTCAATTTGTTTTTTGAGTTCTAATATTTCAGGTCTAACATAGGACAAGAATGATAAATCGCACCTTGCCAGATGTTGCATTATATAATCATTTTCCATTATTTTAGGATGAATTTGGTTATAGGTTATAATCCACCTAATTCATTGGTATCATTGACTAAAGGTTACTTATAACCTATAACCTTATTTACTTTGTTTTTTTAAAATCTTACTGACGTATGCTTGGGATAAGCCCAATACTCTTGCTATTTCACTTTGACTATTACCAAGTGAACTCATGTAGTTTATTACATCTTTTTTGTCCAATGATTTATCACTTGAATCATTAAAAATCTTGTTATAAACCTTTACTGCTGTGATTCTAAAATATTCGGTAATCTCTATGGCTGTTTGCATCGTCTCTGCATCAATGATGGATGTCTCTCTCTGATAACAAGTTAAATTCATACCGTAAACTACAATGGCAAGCCTCAAAGCGTAAACATCAAGCTTACCATAAACACCTTGCAGATATGCTGATGACTCATTGTTAATTTTATTTGAGTTTTTATTATACCAATCAGAGTAAATTGTTTCCGCTTCATCACTTAAGGTTATATTTATTGTTTCACTTAATGATGCTAAGGAGTGTAAGTAATCTTGATAGCCTTTATAAGTGTCAAGATTTAGTTTGGCTTTACTATATGGCTGTCTCTTAACTAAGTCAGGAAAGGCAAACATAAACCTGCTCAAAAATCCATTCTCGGCTCTATTATCTTTTGCTAAATCTGATAAAACCCCAGGCTGAATACCGCCACTTATGAAGATACAAGGCTTGTCAATGTATACAGGCTTCTTACTCGCACGATTTACTTGCATAGCATTTCGGTAAAAGGTTGAAAGCATAGTACTCTGTTCACCGCTTTTATTGTATCTACCAAAGTCATCCAGCCATCCTTTTATTTCATCCCTGTATATACAAAGTCCTCTGTTATTTATTGAATGTATGTCATACATAGATTCTGGGGTGTAGTCATTAACAATGTATTGACGGTAACGTGGGATTTGCAAAGATTCATTTCTCTCTTTTTTGGGTTTCTCTTTCTCTGCTTCAAACTCACATAATTGAGCTTCATATTCTTTAAAGGCAAGCTTATCTTTATTTTGAAAATAGCTCAAGCAAGTTTTAAGTGGTTCAGTTTTCCCGCTTGACACATTGCCCACAATAGCCAACCATAATAATGGGATATTATCATACTTGTCATTTAATTCAATTTTGTCTCCAATTGCTAATGCAGTAGAAAAAATAACACTTGATGCGATATAATCACGGGGTACTTTAAAAACTTCCACATATTCGTTAATAAAATCTTGTAGGTATTGAGGGAAGCCCTCAATTGGTAGTAATGGGGTCGGAGCTGCTTTTACTTTCTTGCTTAGTTTACTTATATTGTGCCAGTTTGTATTTTTATAAATACTATCTACGATTGATGTTATTTCTTTTTCATCAAAACCAGGTTCAGCATAATTTAATACGTAGTTTTTAGCTTCATATTTTGACACACCAATTCGATTAAATGCAGCTGATAATTGTGTGATAAAGTTGTTCCTATTACCTTCATAAAAGGACTGCTTTTTATTAATCCAATTAACTACTCTATCAATTTTATCTGTGCCTAATACAGTATTGGATTGATTGTGTTCAATTGGATAAAAAGTATCAATAATTGATTTATCTAATACTTCAGCATTGTTATTTAGATAGGCCTCTGGATCATGACACAAAAAACAAGCCCTTGAAACGTCCTTACAGCTATCATCTATTTGGATATCAAGCTCTATGCTAAAGAGCTCTTTTAGTGACTTAAAGTAATCAATATGATTAGCCTCATTAGTGTCTATTTTGTAAACTACTTTTAGTCCATTCCCTCTGGGACTTTTAAACAATAGTGATGGGGTTTGAGTATAAATGATTTTTTCTTTAGTTCTTTTTACAGACTTTAAATCATCAATATCTAAACAGATTAACCCACTATGGTTTGTAAGACTATCATTAGCTCTTTTTTTAAACACACCACTAAATGTTACATAATCTAATTTAGATGCTTTGATTTTGTTTTTATCCTGTGATTGCCTTAACTCATCTGTGATCGCTTTATATCTATTGCTAACTATTACACTATGAATCTTAGATAGGTTTGTAGTTTTTATAGGCTTTACATTTTTAATAGGAGCCCTGTAGACAGAAAATTCAAATTGAGATTCCATGATAAAAAAAAGATGATTGATTGAATGTTCTGAAAAATAATACGTAAATCTGTTCAGCTACTGAACTTTGAGTTAGGCAATAGTATAATTTAATTTTATATACCCATTTCACTTCTTACTCTTAAGCCTATTATCTCTAACCTGTTGCTTTAAATTTCCTACAGGAGTAATTGACCTCACATGGCTTGCATCAACTATATCTTTTAGTTCCTCTAATTTGAATAATAGTTTTTTACCAAACGGTTTATAAAAAGGGATTTTACGCTGTTGCGTCAATGTATAGACATACTTGGGGGATACATTAAGAAAGGCTGCTGCCTGTTCTACATCTAAATATATTATTTGATCTTTCATTGACGCAAACATCATGTGACCATTTCATGAAATGGTGTAAAAATTTTTACCTTTTTAAAGTTTTTTCCCTTCTTAAATCCTTAACTATATGTACAGATATTATAGGGCTTTATATACCTTTATGATACCTTTTTCACTAAAAAAATATTAAAAGTATAGGGTAAAAAAATTACTTCAATGTTTTAGAAGGTAGAGATTAGGTCTTAAAATCAAATTATTAAAGCAGAATTGAATTTAATTTTCTAAAAAATACTAGTGAAATTGGATTATAAATAGACTATGAAAAGATATAACTTTGAACAATTGTTGCTTACGTATGAAAAAGTACATAGATAAATTAACACCTGAACAAAGGGAAAAACACAAAAACAGCAAGTGGCTTAAACTGGTTGAAAGTGCACCTTATTCTGAGGGTAAAAAAGGTGAGGTTAAAATTTTTAAAACCTCTTCAATAAAATCTCAAAGTAAAAGACAGCTTCCTCTTGAAAATATAGAAAGTAGAAGTTGGATTGATGGTAAGGTGATTGTCATCTATAAAGATGGCACTAAACTAACTGCAAATGCTAATGAAATAGAATTTGTGTCAGACTACAAAAATGAAAATGATATTCCCTTGAATGATCATTGTTTGTAGTTATATTTAAGTTGTTTATTAGTTGAAGTACAATATCATTTATAGATGTCAATACCTTCAGCCTTTACTTTTTCCTTGAGTAAGTTAATTTTACAACCTAAGTTCATACCTGTAAAATCTCCTTTACCAGCTGCAACAGCCAAACCTATTACTTCTTCTGTTTCACTCAACATGATTGGACCTCCACTATTACCAGGAAAAATATTACAGTCTAACAGGATTAAATCAAATTCTTCATTAGGTTTCGACACAATTGAGTTACTAATTTTTCCTTCAGTTACTGAAAAAATAGAACTAGGATAACCAATTGCTTTAACTTCATCACTAATATTAATTTCATCTGAATTTCCTAAAGTCATAATAGGCATATTTTCAGGTAAATCGGAAGGATTTACAATACTTAGTACCGCAAAATCAGTCTCAAATTTAGCTAAGCCTTTTTCGCTTTCTGAAATATCATCTTTCCATATTACTGAAGCTTTAGTATCTATATTTCTATCAGCCAAAGTAAAGATAACTCCCACTTCCTCGCCCAATTTAATTTGGTCAACCACATGCCTATTCGTTAAAAGTGTTGTAGGACCACTCAAAAATGCAGTACCTGTTACATTACCAGAATAAACTAATGCTACTGGAGCAGTAATCGAATTTGAGTGTAAGGGTTTTGTGTAGTTACTAAAAACGGTTTCCATAAGACCTATAACAATGAAAACTGAGGATAGCATTAGAAAAAAGAATAATCTCTTTCTCTTAAGATTCCCTTGTAATTTTATGATATTAGCCGATTTTTCTATTTGTCCGATTGGTAATTTCATAACTTTTATTTTTGAAGTAAATTTAGTGTTATTTGATCCTTATTAAAATAAGGGACACGTTCAGTAGCAAATTCTTTAGAGAACATTTTGTCTACGATATACCGACTTTTAGTGCTTTTTAAAGAAGAAAAATCACGTGTAGGAATTAATGATTTTTCTGTGACATCTTGACTGGCATTACCTCCAAAATAGCCGTAACTTTTAAAGATTGCAATTGCATTTTGAAGATATGAATACTCAACAAATGACTGATTATCAATATCATCTTTGTTTTCATTTGATTTTTCTCGAATGGAATTTCTTATTAAGTTAAACGTTGATTCATCTTTGTATAGATAAACTGTCTTCAAAAAACTTGAATCCTGAAATTCAGACCTTGAATCCATATTTTGATCTAGTTTCATCATCGCAGGAGGAGCTGCGCCTAAATCAGTTTTATCCGCTTTGATTAAATCCTTGATATCAATTTGATTTTTAGAGTTCTTAAATTGATAGCTTTCTATTAACTTGCCGATTGAAGCATTTTCATTTGAAGTTGCAGATTTAATAGCTTCAATTACCGGAGATAACGCCCTAAAATATAAACCACTTGATGAGTTTACAAACTCCCAAAGATTCATATTACCCAAAATAATATTTGGTGTTATAACCCTAGTTAAATCAATCGCAGATTTTAATGACTTTATTTCTTCTTTAAAACTACCCTGAGGATACATATTGAAAATCATACCATATGACTCGCTCATATTTTCGATAATAGATTTTCTTTTGCTATATGAAATAGAATTAGGTATTGCATTTTCTATTACATCACTTAAATCTGACATATGTTTCTTTATTTGAGAAACAGAAGGCATTGAATAATCATTATTTGCGGTCTTCAATGGATTATCAGGATTTAGTAAGTGAACTTTAATGATTTTTATTTCATCTATTAGCAAATGCAATTTCATTAAAGTGGTAATATTCATTAACTCTTCTAAATAAAATTCTCTTTCTAAGGCATAAAGACTGTATTTTCCTCTTTCTTTATCTAATTTAGAAATATAAGATCCTAGTAAAGTATTCCAATTTGCAGCACTATCATCAATTTTATACTCTAATTTCCAAAAATCGATTAATTCATCTAAATGTTTTTCTACTCCTGAAATGTATTCACTTGCAATTGATAAATTCGGAAGGTCTTCTACTAACTTATTAAAACTTGCTACTATTTGCTTAATAAACCCATCTCGAGCCATAAACAACTTATTCTGTACCTCTTTGTATACATTTCCGTCATCACCAGACTTGAATGTATTGAAGATCATTTGATTCATAGAGTTATGAGGTACAAATTGTTTTTTTATAATTTTTTGGGCAAGCGATTCAATAAATGAATTTATTGAGTTTGAGCCTTCATGTGGTATATCATCCAGTTCACTATCCAAGGCATAATTGATTGCATTTTCAGCATCCTTAGCAGCCATTTTTTTCACTCTGACCACTTTCTCCTGGTGCTTATCTTTACTTAACCAATTCTGAATAATCTCCGTGGAGTAATTTAGTGCTACAAACTCCTCTAAAATAGATTTTGGATATTGTAAAAGAGATAGACCAACTGTAATGAAATTTGTAACATGTTGGGCACCACCAGCTCCATCAATCCATCTAGCAGAAGTAACATCTTTCAATCCTCTTGTTTTATCGCCCCCTAACAAAGAGACATATAGTCCCATAGTTTTAAACAACGGGGACAAATCATTATAACTGCAACTATGAGTGGTATTTATTCTGCTTTGGTGAAAATAATCTGGAGAAACAATCACATTCATATCAAATGGTGACTTAGGTCCAATTGTATCAGGTAGAGGAATACCATCGGGCCATGTTACCGAGAAACAGTTGTTTGGCTCAGAATAGTATTCTAGTGCTTTAATTGCAAAATACGAGTTAATAAAAAAATTAGAGGTATTCTGGTTTAAATCTGATTCCTTGGGTATCATTAATAAAGAAAATAGCTTGGCATTTGCTATGAACTGACGCACTAAATATGCTAAGTCAATAAATACTCCAGATCCAGTACCACCCGTTAAAGAACCTACCACATACACTGAATCAAAACCACCAGCGGCTTGATTAAGTGAAAGTATCTTATTTTTTACTGCATTAAAATTAGCCCATAGAGAAAGACGACCATATGACGATTTTCCTCCGGCACCAGTAGTACTTAGTGCAAGAGTGGCATCTGGAATCCAATCAGAATCAATGTTTGGGTCAGCTCTAAACTGACTGATTGGGAGTGCCATATTACTTAAACTCAGCTCCTCCCCAACAATGTCGTTTGTACCCAATGGTGTTTTCCTAGGTTTATTACTTAAATCTGTTTCTAAATATAAATATTTTACATCATCAGGGGTATTTTTACCCGTAAATTCATAGTTAAACTGCTGTGCTTCCTCTAATACACGTAATCCACTAGATCCAATACCAATATATAAAGTAGCCATCTTATTTTTTTAATAATTTAGTTAGTGTAGAGTGTTCTTTAAAAAACAGGATTATAATACCTATCAAAACAGTGATTTGAGGCAATAATCGTAAATAAATATTTTCTGTATTCAATTTAAATTCCAACCAATTAAAACTATGGTTACCATCAATTATATATAGTATGGATAGATAAATTGATAATAGTACAGATAAAACTCCTAAACTCGATAGATAATTGAGTTTCAGACGGATGCTTATACTTATATCACTTTTCTTTTTACGATTAAAGATAATTAGATTCATCAGCCAAAGTAAAAAAAATGATGTACCTATTAGACCTAAGGTTTCTAAAATAAGGTCTCGATAGCTTAAAAATTCTGTAGTTAAAAAGATATCATGCATAAAATTATGTCTTAGTATTATAAATTACTTTAATATTTTCTTTTTAAAAATTCTGATATTTTTCTAACAAAAAATTAATTTTTTTCATGAAAATATAATCAACAATGATAGTGAAAAAATATAAAACTATCTTAAATCCTATACCTCATACCTAAACCATTAAATGTAACATCTATCATTCTTTAATAAAGTTTTTTAGCTTTTATCTATCATAAATTAAATCACCAGGTGTACTGTTCTTTAATCGACTCCAAAGCCTGTAGTAAACAAAGCCTACAGGGATTATAATGAACGTAAATAATAATAGAATTAATGGAAAGTTACTGTACAAAATGTATTCATCTAAATTAATACGCATTATGTTTAATAACACCTCAAAAATGATTTGGCCAAAAATAATTGTTAAACAATAAGAAATAAAAAATGCTGTAGAAATAATACCAATGGAAATAGTTGCATAAATTCCTATAATACTATTATTAGATAAGCCAAAAGCCTTCAATGTACCCAAACTCATTTTATTTGACTCAATATGGTTTAAAATCAAATTAATTATAAAAATGAATATACTAAAAACACTAAAACTTATTAAGCTTATAGACAATAAATTTGACAATTTATTGAAAAAATCAAAGTGCTTCTTAGCTTCTATAGTATTCATATCAACCAATAAACTATATCTTGATTTCATGAAGGAACTAAAAACACTTACACTATCCAAATTTTCAAAAGAAAACGAGATTTTATCATACCTTAAGCTCGATTCTTGGTTACTAGTAGGGTTTCTTTTATAGTCATATACCCGCTTACTGTTAGGATAAATACTCCTAATTTCATTTATGATACTAGAGGAAAAAACACCCTTTCTTTCAATCATTACAGCATCATTTGACACAAAACCAGCAGGAAGTAGCTCAAACCCTAAATTTTCATATTTAATGTCATTTGATGTCAATTCAGGAATGTAAAAACGTAAATAGCTGTCATGGTAGCCATTGGTCACATTTAATCTACTATGATTATCAATTGACGCATTGAAGGTTTTAGAAATTAGCATGTCAGCATTATCTGGAAGTTCACTTAGAATTCCTAAAACTCTTATAGGTATTGTGTCATTCTCTTGAAAATTAATGTAATCAATAAATCCAGGATTATCTTCTTGTAATACAAGCCTTTTTAGATATTCCTTTGTCACTACACACCCGTATGTGTCGTCCTCAAAAAACATATTGGAAAGAGCTATCTGAGAATTGTTACTTAAGAAGTTATATAATTTACTTTCCTTATTAATTAATCTGGCTTCAGTTTCAACTGCTTTACCTGAACTAGAAATAAATGTTAGTCTACGAAAATAAACTGGTTCAATTTCAGTGTACCCATATGTTGATTTTAGATCATTTGATTCAAAATCCTCCAAATTGGGTTGTTTTCCGTATGGAATTGTAACATTAACAAATTTAATAAATGGATTATCCATTTTTATTTCCAAATATTTTGTTGCACCATTTCCAATCCCAATAGCCAACATAGCTATTAAAACAATTAAGGTTAAGATGATTAAGTTTTTACCCTTATAACCCGCAATAGATTTGAACTCAGGTACTCCAAAATGCTTGAAAAAATTAACTTTATTCATTAGACCTAATTATTCATGACATTACTTGAAATTAGTTTTCGTAAATCACTACCAGAAACAATAGTGTTATTTACTAACCAAGATCCATTGGTATCCTTTTTGTAAACAGAATTTTCATCAATAATACCGTGAGCATTGGGGCCTTTATGTCTTTTAATAAAAACTATTTTAGTGGCATACAAAATAGCCAAATCAATATCGTGGGTAACAACTACAGCTGTTTTACCACCTATATTATTTAATAAAACATTCATTAAATTCTTAGCATTTCCTCCATCTAAATTGCCAGTGGGTTCATCGGCAAATAACACAGAGAAATCTGAAACAATAGCTCTTGCAAACGCTATTCTTTGCCTCTGCCCTCCAGATAGCTCCATTATTGGCTTGTCTTTTGATACATCTGGCAAAATTGATTTAATGATATTTTTAGTACGATTAACAGCTTCGTTTTTAGATTTTCCTTGCAGAATTGCTGATATACTAACATTATCAAATGCTGATAAATTTTTAAACAAATTAGTGCTTTGAAATATGAAACTCAAATGTTTAGTCCTGAAGTCTGAGATATATTTTTCACTTTTACCCCATAATTTCATCAAATTTATTTTACCACCGGACAAAGGATCAATAAAATCAGCTATAAAATCTTTATCGCTAGATTTAAGCATAGTGTTATTCATCATTCCCAGGGTCTCTAATATGGTACTTTTACCAACACCTGATGGTCCTATAAAAAAGGTTTTTGATTCCTTTTCAATATTTAGTTTTTTTATTTTTAAAACAGGATGGGAATTAGACTTGTACTGACAGTCTACATTTTTTAACTCAAAAATATTATTCATCACTTGTCCCAGGAAATTCGCTTAAAGGAATCCAATAAAAATATTGACCATTTCTCTTATATCTGGAGGATATATGAGAATCATTTCTAAATTTATTAGCTTGTAAAGAAAATGAACCAAATACTGAATCAAACTCATCATCGCTTAATTTATCCAAATTACGTAGTTTCTTTTTAGCAATTTCATAGTTTCCTGTAAAATCAACACCTAGCATTAATCTCCAAACTTGATTTAATGTTCTGTCTAACAAAGCCTCTTCTGAGGTACCAAGCATATTTTTTGTTTGTTCAACTATGGCATTCTTAAAACTTACCTTTTTTTGAGATCCACTTAACTTAGCTGAGCTTAATTTTCCTAATATTTCACGAATTCTCTCCCTCTCAGCGTAAGTTAAGAAGACAACTGGATAAAAACAATCTTCATTGGCGGAATAATAAATTTTTGAGGTAAATCCCTTAGCTGATATATCACTTTCTGTAAAGATACCAATTTGACTATCACTAAAACCTTTATTTTTTAGATATTCCGTAAATGCAGGTGTAAATAAACTTTTTTTACTATCAAGACCACTCCCATCATTAGTGTTTCTTCCGTTACCACCAATCGCGTCATTAATAATATTAATTTCTTTATTTACTTTTTTGAAGTACGTTTTAGTAGCATCCTCAATACTTTGTTCTAAAATATTTGTACTCATTTTAGTATTTTTTATAGCATATGTGAACCTTCCAAAGGATCTAAATAATCCTTCATTATCTTTATTTTCATATACAAGACCATAGGTGTTTTCTTGTTTGAGTTTTTCTAATAAAAAACTAGATTCTCCAGTAGTATTTTTTTGTGCTATTTTTTCCAAAATATCTTGGGTTTCCCAATTAAATTTTCTATATGTTGGGGCATCAGGTTGATTAACTTGAAAAGCAATCAAATTTATATTTTTTTCTATAAATTTTGAAACCACCTGGTCGAACGTATATTTTGAATCTGGGTTATGATTAGCTGCATCCCCAATATGAACTACTATATTACTATTATTTCTATTGAAACCAGCTTGATTAATTCCTTTTATCAGACCTTGATAAACAGCCTCCGCATCAGTTTTACCCTTGCTGGAACAATCAGTTGATATAAGCTTTCTAATAACTCTGCTAGTATCACTAGTTAAAGGTACAATTTCAAACATTTCATCTCCATCAGGGTAATCACGGTAAATTGATAAACCAAATCTATAATTTATGTCAGCAATTTCACGACTTCCTATAATCTTCCTAATACTAGAAACTATTGAGGCAAAATATTTTTTCATACTCCCAGTTGCATCCACAACAAACATTATATCTACATTATTTATTTTCTCACTAAGTGAAATTAACCTCTTTTTCAAGGCCGCCAACTCTTGTTCTTGTTCGGGGCCTTTTTCTAAGCTTGCAATGACTGCCACTTGTTTTATGTTGAGGCCCTTATTAATTAAAACGGGCATTCGCATTATGTAAGGGTCTTGCCTATTCTCTTCAATTTCGATATTTTTTATTATAGTTTTAGTGTTTGCTTCGTCTGGACTTGAAATAAATGTATTTGTGTGGCTATAATCCTGAAAAACTGGAACATTCTTACCCTGGTAGGCTTCTTTTGCAAAACTACCATAGTTGGGTTCATAACATACTCTATGGTCCCAATTAGTTACATTTAACTTAGGTATCCATCCTGTAACATTCACTTTAAGAGTTTCACTATCTCTCTTTTTCCCACTAGCTAATTTATCCGTAACTGAGAGTAATATCATACTTTGTGTTTCCTTTAATACAAAATAAATTTGTAGTGTTTTTGCTGACTTTCCATTCCTGTATACTGGAGCCCTAGTAGGAGAATTATAAAAGTATTTATTATCCAATTCATCTTGATATCTTGCCATCTTTTTTGGATCTAAATTTGATATGGTCAGTAGTATCATTGCTTTACGTGTTATAAGTTCGTTGTTGAGAACTGCAGCATAATTTGATAGAATTAAATTCTCTGCCTTTATCCATCCAAGTTCTATGAATTTCTTATTCTCTTCCTTATAAACCAGTAACTTATTCTTCCTTACTTCTTTTACATGTAATTCCTGCATAAAACCCAGAGTTTCATTGGTAGAATTCATAAGTGCCGATGTTTGATACAGTTTGTTGTTATCTCGGTCACTATATACTAACCATGTATTCTGATTGGTAGATTCTAATTTAGACAAATCCTTTATTCCAGCATAAATTTCTTTTAGTTCACTTTGCTTACAAAATTTAGTAAATATATCGGGTGTAGTTTTCATTCCATTCTGGTCTACACCAGCAAAAATTGAACTAATTGAAGAAAAAAATACAATTAATACTGATAGCGTGTAACTGGTTTTAAAAAAAGCTAATTTCATATTTTAGATTATTAAAATTATTTTTGATTTCATTTATTTTTGATTGTTGACAATCACCTTTGTTGAGATAAAGGGATACTTTAATATTTTCAGAGAGTCCATTTTTATTCATCCAACCATTAATTAGAAGAAAGCGTTGAATTAATTTTTTCTTTTGTAAAGAACTTTTAGAAGCATCTAAAATAAAGAATAAATGAACTTTCTCATTGAACTCAATTTCATTTTGTATTTTGTGTTTTTTATTAATTTCATAGGTAATTTTGATTGCATCTTCTGAACAGTTTGGTTCCGAAGGTGTGATCCTATACAAAATCTCTAAATCCCTACTTAACATATCCATATCATGGATAATAATTGGATCCATATCATTGCTTATGTAAACCATAAAATCCTCATTTGGCTTTTCTTGAAGGATTTTTTTAACAACGACTATTATACTCTTTACATCAGGAATTTTATTTTTATCTATATAAATGACATTAATTCCAGCACAAAGTCCTGAAAAAGAGTTACAGAACAAAACAAAAATTATAATAAAACCCTTCAATTTTTATTCGTGAAATATACGTTAACAGACTCCCAATCACCAACAGGGTCACATTTAGTATGATAAGGAACCTTATATTTTATAGAATCAATACGTAGATAAAGAGCTAATTCAGTTGAAGATTTGGTTCTTTTTCCATTAACAAAGAAAGTTCCTCTACCATCCAAAAAATCAACAAGTTTTTCATGAAGATCGAAATCCTTAGGTTTTTTTCCTAGAGCTCTCACTACAGCGCATATCTTCTCACCATTAAGTGGATTGCACCCATAAACTTTAAGTTCTTTTGGTGATTCTATTTGAATTGGATTGTCTTCTCTACCCTTAATACGAGCCCATATTCGAACTTTAAACCCACGACTAAATTTAGTATCCTCAGGAAAATTGGTGAATATTCTTTTATCAGAGTAATTTCCATCTTTACCATTTAAAGAAATTTCTACAACAGGTTTTGGGACCAGGGTATCATAGTTAGTTTCAAGGGTTAATTTACAATGATCGTTTTGTATAACATTAATTGATAGTTTGGGTCTACACCCAGCATTTTTTGATG
>Ga0228662_1000862_pt1 | contig 13734 bp, 13 predicted proteins | sample 76DmetaG_FD_183173 | JGI IMG/M metagenome (GOLD analysis project Ga0228662, IMG submission 183173) | Seawater microbial communities from Monterey Bay, California, United States - 76D | ecosystem: Environmental > Aquatic > Marine > Coastal | place: USA: California | collected 2016-11-10
ATTTTCCTCACTATCAATCCGTCCAAAAGCATTGTCTAATACTTCATCCGTATAACCATAAACAGGATAGCCGTCAAGAGCATAGGCCAAAGGGGTATCGGTACCAATTTCATCTTCTAGATGTGTCGGAATCATATGATAATGATAATCATCACCTCGACCAAAATGTCCTCCCCAATTGTCTAATTCCCCAATTAAAAAGGCATTTTCTGAACGATTATTTAAAACATTAAAAATAGGAACTCCGTTTACTGCTACCGCTAAAGCGCCTTTTAAAAGGTGTTCACTTGTGTCAAGTGGGGTGTCAGCCATAGTTGGATTTAATGGAATTGCCCAACTATTATCTCCTTGGTAATTTTGTGGAATAGGCACTTGTTCTTGCCAAGATTGAATTCCGGTACCCATAGCATGTTCGGGCCAACTATACGAGGCAATGTAAAAGTATTCGTCATCTGCACTAATACTCACGCCGGTGTAGGCTGCAAAATGTGACTGAATGCTTGTCAATAAATCGGAATCATTTGTGTTTCCTTCTGATCCAGTAGAACTATCTGTTGTGCTATCTGTTGTTGTACTGGAAGTGTTTGATGTGTTTGAATTTGCTGGAGGAGGAACAACTTCTTCAGGAATAGCGGCATCGGGTGTTTCTGGAAGGGCTTCTTCAACAGAACAGGCAACAAAAACGAAGAAAACAAAAGAAAATAAGACGGGTGCTAAAGGACTTTTTTGATCGCTATTTCTAAAATAAAGTAATAAGGAAATGAGAAGCAGTGAAAGGATTACCAGACTTAAATTCATATTTATTTTAGACATCTTTAATCCTGAAGAACTTTTTTTGACAGGAATTGGAGATGCAAAATGGGCATTAATATGGGCTGTTAATTCATGTCGTTTGAGAATCAATAATTGATCTTCCATGATGAAATCAGTCAATAAAAACTCAGAAACGACCCCTGTACTCATGTCTTTCAAAGAAACATACCCATCTTTAAATGCAATATAATCGGCTTTAAACGTTTTATTCTCTTTATTGAGACTCCACGTTTTTGCATGACTTTCTGAGTGTGCTCCGGTATGAGCATAGGTCACACCGTTTAAAATAAACAAGGCGATCAAAATAGACGGAAGGAGTTGTTTGAAATTTTTCATCGTTAAAAATATAGTTTCCACAATATTAGACCTTTATTTTGTGATTGCAGTAATTCTGTTATCATAAGATTTTAAGCTTTTCCCTAAAAATGAATTAAATTGCAGTAGAATAAACAACTGTAGGATGACAAAATTTAGTGTAAAAAATAAAAGCCTCCTACTTACAGGAGGAGGAAGTGGAATTGGAAAAGCCATTGCGTTAACGTTTGCGAGACAGGGTGCTCGAGTGTATATTTTAGATTGTGATACAGTTGCAGCAAATGAAACGGTTCAACAAATAGAATCGGAAGGATTTATTGCAAAAGCATTCAGCTGTGATATCTCAAAACAAAAGGAAGTTTTTAGCATTATTGATACAATAGTACAATCCAGCACCATTGATATATTAATTAATAATGCTGGTATTGCTCATGTAGGGAATATAGAAGCGGTAGAAGAACCCGATTTAGACCGTTTGTATGAAGTCAATATCAAAGGGGTTTACAATTGTACTAAAGCATGTATTCCTCATATGAAAGCTAAGGGGGGAGGGAGTATTTTAAACCTTGCTTCAATTGCTTCTTCTGTCGGGATTTTTGATCGCTTTGCTTATTCCATGACCAAGGGTGCTGTTTTGACAATGACCCTTTCTATTGCCAAAGACTATATAGCGCACAACATTCGCTGTAACTGTATTTCACCTGCACGGGTCCATACTCCTTTTGTAGACGGTTTTATCAACAAAAATTATCCCGGTCAAGAAGAAGAAATGTTTGAAAAACTATCCCAAACCCAACCCATTGGGCGTATGGGGAAACCTCAAGAAATTGCTGATTTAGCCCTGTTTTTGTCCTCGGACGAAGCTGGATTTATAACAGGATCAGATTATGCCATTGATGGAGGATTTATAAAATTAAACGGAAAGTAACCTATAAATTAAACTCAGTAAGATGAAATTAATACGTTTTGGAGAAGTCGGAAATGAAAAACCCGCAATACAATTAGACAACGGAGATTGGATAGATATTACTGCCTTTGGTCAAGATTATGATGAATCCTTTTTTGGAGGAAATGGAATCGAACAATTAAAAAAATGGGTAGTCTTAAACGCAGCGCAATGTCCCAAAGTGGATTCCAAAACACGCCTAGGGGTTCCTTTAGTTCGTCCTTCAAAGATTGTTTGTGTGGGCTTAAATTATGCCAAACACGCGGCAGAGAGTGGGATGGATGTCCCTAAAGAACCAGTGTTGTTCTTTAAAGCTACTTCTGCTTTGGTGGGTCCAAATGATGCTATTATTATTCCTAAGGGCAGTGTTAAAACAGACTGGGAAGTAGAACTTTCAATTGTGATTGGGAAAAAGGCCTCCTATGTTGCTGAAGAAGAGGCAATGGATCATATCGCTGGCTATGTTCTTCATAATGATGTAAGTGAACGAGAATTTCAACTGGAACGTTCCGGACAATGGGTAAAAGGAAAAAGCTGTGATACTTTTGCTCCTTTAGGTCCTTTTATTGCAACCCGTGATGAAATTAAAGACCCCAATAATTTACACTTGTGGCTAAAACTCAATGGAGAGATAATGCAAGACAGTGCTACTTCTGATTTTATCTTTAATGTACAGCAAGTTGTTAGTCATATTAGTCAATTCATGACCCTACTGCCTGGGGATATAATTTCTACAGGAACACCTTTTGGGGTGGGATTAGGGTTGACGCCACCCAAATATTTGAAGCCCGGTGATGTTGTTGAATTAGGGATTGAAGGGCTTGGGACTTCCAAACAAGAAGTAAAAGCGTATCAGTAAAATGAAAATTGATGCCCATCAACATTTTTGGAAGTATAGACCTGAGCGGGACACGTGGATAGATGATTCCATGGCCAAGATTCAAAATGATTTTTTGCCCTCAGATTTAAAAGGACTTCTAGAAGCAAACTCCGTGGAGGGGTGCATTGCAGTTCAAGCAGATCAATCTGAAGAAGAAACAAAATGGTTATTGAATCTTGCCACTGAAAATGATTTCATCAAAGGCGTAGTGGGTTGGGTTGATTTATGTGCAGATACGGCAGAAGAACGGCTCCTTTTTTTTTCGAAAAACCCCTTCTTTAAAGGTGTACGACATATTGTTCAAGCCGAGAAAAACGATTTTGTTTTACAGGATGATTTTCAAAATGGGATCCGTAAACTGGCCCCTTTGGGATTGACGTATGACCTTTTGGTTCATCCACATCAGTTGGAAGCTGCCACTGAATTGGTTTTTCAGCATCCCGACCAGACTTTCATTTTGGACCATTTGGCCAAGCCAAACATCAAAGCAAAAGAAATTGATTCTTGGAAATCCCAAATTGAGGTTATTTCTGCGGCACCCAATATTAGTTGTAAGCTTTCTGGAATGGTTACTGAAGCAGATTGGGCGGATTGGGAGGCAAAAGATTTTACCCCTTATTTACAAACCGTATTCGACTACTTTGGTGTAGAGCGTGTACTTTTTGGATCGGATTGGCCTGTGTGTCTTCTCGCGGCGGAATATAAAAAGGTACTTCAGCTTGTTCAAAGCTTTACTGCAAACCTTTCCAAAGAAGAGCAAACCCAAATTTTTGGAGCGAATGCCTGTGAAATTTATAACCTAACAATTTAAAGGAAATCAGATGGATTTAGCATTAGAGGGAAAAATAATTATCGTTACAGGAGGTTCAAAAGGAATTGGATATGGAATCTGTGAGTGTCTGGTAAAAGAAGGAGCAATTCCTATTATCGTGGGAAGAAATAAAGAAACGATAACCCAAGCGGTTGAAACACTGAGTCAAAATGGAGTCGTTGTAGGACATGCTTTCGCTGAACTTACAGACCCAAAACAATGCCAAGCGGCAGTAGATACAGTGATAAAGGAATACGGACAAATTGATGGTTTAGTAAATAATGCAGGGGTAAATGATAGTGTAGGACTAGAATCTGGAAGTCATGAAGCATTTACGGAATCCATTCAAAGAAACCTTACTCATTACTATTTGATGGCACACCATGCCTTAGCTGCCTTAAAAAAATCCAAAGGTGCGATTGTCAATATTGGCTCTAAAACTGCTTTTACCGGTCAAGGCGGGACCTCTGGTTATGCTGCTGCTAACGGAGGGAGAAATGCTTTAACAAGAGAATGGGCTGTTGAATTATTGCCTTATGCTATTCGTGTTAATGCTGTAATTGTTGCAGAATGTTATACACCACTCTATAAAAAATGGATTGGGACCTTTTCCAATCCTGAAAAAAAATTAGAAGCGATAAATAAAAAAATTCCTTTAGAAAATCGAATGACAACCGCTCAAGAAATAGGGGATTCTGTAGCTTTTTTACTTTCTGAACGCTCGAGTCATACCACAGGACAATTAATATTTGTGGATGGAGGCTACGCTCATTTAGATAGATCTTTATAAATTCGGGTTATGGAAAAAAACGTTAAACCAGCCATTGTTTCAAAAGAAATATTGCTCCCCTTTATTTTAATCACTTCATTATTTGCGCTTTGGGGCTTTGCCAATGACATCACCAATCCCATGGTTTCTGCATTCAAAAAGATTTTAGAACTCAATAATACGCAAGCTTCTTGGGTCCAAGCGGCTTTCTATGGAGGTTATTTTACAATGGCATTACCGGCAGCCTATGTGGTTAAACGTTATTCATACAAAACAGGAATCTTAGTTGGACTCACGCTTTATGCCCTTGGAGCTTTATTGTTTTATCCTGCTGCCGCCATGGAAAATTACACCTTCTTTTTGTTAGCACTGTATATTCTCACTTTTGGGTTGGCCTTTTTAGAAACGACTTCCAACCCTTTTATTCTTTCTATGGGAGACGAAGCCACGGCTACTCAAAGATTAAATTTAGCACAAGCATTTAACCCCATGGGAGCACTTATGGGCTTATTTGTTGCACAAAGTTTTATTTTGGGGGCCTTACAGTCCGATGATGTAGACGCTCAAGGCAATGGAATTTATGAATCCCTTTCGGACTCCGCCAAAGCAGTAATTAAAACATCTGACCTGGAAGTAATTCGAAATCCTTATGTCGCTTTGGGTGTTTTTGTCTTACTGATGATTGTGGTAATTTCATTTGTAAAAATGCCTAAAACATCCCAACAAGAATCTAATATAACGCTTTGGGATTCCATTAAAAGAATTTCCAGAAGCGAACGTTTTGTGGGTGGGGTAATCGCTCAGCTATTTTATGTGGGCGCACAAATCATGTGTTGGACGTATATTTATCAATATGCTGAAAACTTAGGGATATCAAATCAAAAAGCAGTCAATTATGCCTATACGGCTCTAGTCATTTTTCTTTTAGGTAGATTTTTATGTACCTATTTGCTCAAATTTATGAATTCAGGGAAACTTTTAATGATTTTATCGATGATGGCTATAGCGTGTTGTTTGGGGACAATTTTTATAGAAGGTATGGGAGGTTTGTATGCCCTTGTCTTGATTTCTTTTTGTATGTCATTGATGTTTCCAACTATTTACGGGATTGCCCTAACAGGACTAGGTGAAGATGCAAAACCAGCCTCAGCTTTTTTAGTGATGGCCATAGTAGGAGGCGCATTTATGCCTGTTTTACAAGGACAAATTTTAGATTTTGGAGGAAGTGGTTATAGCGATATTGAAATTTTTGGAGTCCCCGAAGTCAACTTTTCATTTTTCTTACCGCTACTCTGTTTTGTCGTTGTAGCCGTTTACGGATATCGTACTTTGAAGGTGTATAAAATTGGTTAAATAGGCATTATGAAAACCAATAAATATTGCTTCGCACTTGATTTGATTGATGACGAAGAAGCGATAGCTCAGTACAAGGAATATCATAAAAAAGTATGGCCTGAAATAGTAAAGAGTATAAAAGATGCAGGAATTGTAGCCCTAGAGATTTATTTAGTTGCCAATCGTCTTTTTATGATCATGGAGATGGATTCTAAATTTTCTTTGCAAAACAAGCAAAGGCAAGATGCAGACAATGCTGTGGTTCAGAAATGGGAAACCTTGATGTGGAACTATCAGCAAGCACTTCCCTCAGCAGCTCCGGGAGAAAAATGGATGCTAATGGAGAACATATTCTCTCTACAGCGATAAACAATAAAAAGGAAAACTTAATTGACATGTTGAGTTATTGGGAAAAGACGCAATTATTGGACTACGACTTAATTGTGGTTGGTGGAGGAATTACGGGAATATTTTGTGCTCTTTCTTACCGTGAAAAACATCCAAATGCAAGAATTGCTATTCTGGAAAAAGGATTATTTTCTTCAGGGGCGAGTACTAAAAATGCAGGATTTGCCTGTTTTGGTTCCCTTACGGAATTAATGGATGATGCCACTAAAATGGATCAAGATTCGATGCTCAAAATTCTTGAACTCAGGGTCAAAGGCTTGGCACTTTTAAGAAAAACAGTAGGAGATAAAGCCCTAGATTATAAAGCTTATGGAGGTTTTGAACTTTTTTTCGAAGAAAATCCTAGAGCCCTTGATTTTATGTCACATTATAATGCGCTACTTCGTCCTATTTTTAATGAAGACGTTTATCATCTTAGGTCCAATAGGATAAAATCTTTTGGATTTGATACGGGAAAGGTTAACCATCTAATTGAAAATTCTTTTGAAGCTCAAATCAATACCGGGATGATGATGCGGGCGCTTCGTACTCAACTAAATGAAGCTCATATTTTCTTTTTTTCGCATACTGAAGTAACCCATTTTGATGCAGACCAAAAAACAGTATCTGTAAAAAGTAATGAGGAAACGATTGTGTTTCGCTATAGTAAATTGGCAATTTGTAATAACGCCTTTGCAAAACAGTTTTTTCATGACATAGAAATGAATCCAGGGAGGGGTCTCGTTTTGGCAACAGCCCCAATAGAAGGACTTAAAATCAAAGGTACTTTTCATTACGATGAGGGCTATTATTATTTCAGAAATATAGGGAATCGACTTATTTTTGGAGGGGGTAGAAATGTTGATTTTAAAACGGAAACAACAACAACTTTTGGTGTCAATGAGAGCATTAAAGAAAAATTAATTCACGACCTTACTTCATTCATTCTTCCAAATTCAGCCTATACCCTTGATGAATCGTGGTCCGGGATTATGGCCTTTGGAAAAAACAAGACACCTCTGGTAAAAAAGATGGGGGACCACTGTGCAGTCGGAGTGAGACTCGGGGGAATGGGAATTGCAATAGGAAGTAAAATTGGAAGAGACACCGCAGCTTTATTGATGGATTAATTTGCCCTCAGAGTAGTATTTTTAACTCTGATAAGTTTTACTACATTTATACAATGAAAAAATTAATTTACTATTTCGGTTTTTCTTATTTAAAACCAAAGCAGTATTGGCCGTTGAGAATTCTTCTTCTTCTTTATTTTTTGATTATTTATACGGGCTTGATTTATGATCTCACAACGGAGAAAATGCTATATTACTCTTCGCCTAGTGAATATTTAAATATCCTTTTGCAAGACAGTAATTTTTATTACATCTATATTACTCCCGTCATTATCATTTTTATTGGATCCTATCTTTGGGAGTTTTTTCTGACAGTAGATCAAAAACCTAAGCAAAAGAAATAAAAAAAAACCGCCTCTCGAAAAAGGCGGTTAAACTAACAAACAAATTGATTAATAATTAAACTATAAGATTTCTAAAAGAGGGTAACTAAGCCTCAAGCATTAAACTTTTTTAAAAAAAGACAATATAAACTTGTTTTCTTTAAATTTAATTCAAAGATAATTTCAAACTGTTGAATATAATGTTATGTAAACATTAATAAACACAGTTTTATTAAGAATTCAACAATCGGCATAAGCTTTTATGAAATCTTCAACGGATTAGGAGTAAAATTTTTAAGTATTTATTTTTTTAAGAATGGTTTTAAAGAAACTAAGTAATGAAGAGTGCTTTGTGACGCTGCTTTAGAACCATTATTTGATTTATCAATCAGAATCCCTAAGTTTGAAGATGACTTAAATTAGATCTATGAAACAATTTTTGCAACTCCTTATTTTCTTATTGTTCTGTTGTTGTAACAACCAACAGAAACTTAGTTCCCCGAACATTATCTTTATTTTGACTGATGATCAAGGGTATGGGGATTTGGGAATCTATGGTGCTACTGACATAGAAACGCCGAATCTAGATCAATTGGCTGCTGAAGGGGCACGTTTTACCTCATATTATGCTACTCAGCCGGTTTGTTCAGCTTCCCGCGCTTCTATATTGACAGGATGTTATCCTGATCGAATCGGAATTCACAATGCGTATAGTCCCGGGTCGAAGGTTGGACTTAATCCAGAAGAAACAACTTTAGCAGAACTTTTAAAAGCGAAAGGATACGCCACAGGAATTTTTGGAAAATGGCATTTGGGAGATGCCCCAGAATTTCAACCCAGAAAGCACGGTTTTGATGAATACTATGGGATTTTATATTCTAATGATATGTGGCCTAAACACCCGCAACAAGGGGAATGGTTTAATTTCCCTGACATTTATTTGTACGAAAACGAAACACCATTAAAGGCACTTGAGGATCAGTCTTTTTTAACGGGAGCCCTTACCGATAGAGCCATTGAGTTTATTCAACGCAATAAGGAAACACCTTTTTTTGTTTACTTACCTCATCCACAACCCCACGTACCCTTATTTGCGGTTGATAGTTTAAAAGGATCACAAAAAAGAGGACTTTATGGAGATGTAATTCATGAAATTGATGCTTCAGTAGGACGCATTTTAGATACACTTGAAGACGAAGATTTGGTAGAAAACACCATCGTTGTTTTCACTTCTGACAATGGTCCTTGGTTGTCTTATGGAGGCCATTCAGGATCAGCTGGAATTTTTCGAGAAGGCAAAGGAACCAATTGGGAAGGAGGACATCGGGTGCCAGGCATCATCCGATATCCAAACAAAATTTTGGCCAACACCCTTATAAACGAGCCAGCTATGGGAATTGATTGGTTACCTACACTATCAGAATTTGCTGATACCGCGTTGCCTGAAAGGAAAATTGATGGCGCTTCATTGGTTCCCCTTCTGACGGGTCAAAGCCAGGATTCCCCTCACGAAAACTTTTTCTTTTATTATCGAACGAATGAATTACATGCGGTACGACATCAGGATTGGAAATTATATGTACCCCATACTTATCGTTCTTTAAATGGAAGAATAGGCACGAATGACGGCTTTCCAGTTCCCTATGAAATGAATGAAATTAAAACCCCCGTATTATTTGATCTTTCTCAAGATCCAGCGGAGCAAGTTAATGTTGCAGATCAACACCCAGTGATCGTCAAGAAAATAACCAAAATAGCCGATTCCATTCGGTTGGTATTAGGAGACCGATTGACTGGAGTTAAAGGGAATGAAGTACGCCCAGTGGGACAAATTCAGGAGTAAGTAGCTAATTTTTTTGAGTAGCCCAAGGACCGTGATGTAAACCTTCATTTTTTGAGTCAGTTCGTTTGAAGCCATGCGCTCCAAAATAATCTCGTTGTGCTTGAATCAAGTTTGCATTACTTTGTTTTTGAGTTATCGCTAAAAAATAATGCCATGCAGAACTTATGCATCCGAGCGGGATGCGCAGTTTTAGTCCCCCTTCCAAGGTTTGTTCCCAAGCCGCTAGACTTGAGTTAATTTCATCCATAAAAGGCTTGTGTTCAAGCAGCGTTTCATTGGACTTAAAGAGATCAATTAATGAATACATCAAATCTGATTTGATAATACATCCCTCTGACCAGAGACGTGCTATAGTCGATAAATTTATTTTCCAGCCATAAATTTGCGCTGCATTGCGAATCATTTCAAATCCTTGATGATGATTAATTAAGCGCGATGTATCATAGGCTTTTTTGATTGCTTCTAAAGAAATCTCATGATTTTTTGTATTTCTTGGAAAACGTTCAGCTCCTTTTTCTCGAGCCTCTTTGTTAGAAGAAGTAAAGCGAGCATGTAGTGCAGCTGCCATCAGGGTATTGGAATTGCCTATTGCTGCACCTGCAGCAGTTGCCCAAGCCCCAGTTCCTTTATTAGAGGCTTCATCTTTAATTAAATCGATAAAGGGACCTCCGTTTTCGGTAAATTTCAGAAGCGCATGTGTGATTTCTAAAAGATAACTCTTGCTTGAAGTGTTTTGCCAAGCGCCAAACATTTTGTGAATAGCAGTAAAATTGTTTTGTGGATTCGCTCCAGCCAATTCAAAGGCCTCTGCGAGTAATTGCATTTCTGCATATTCAATTCCATTATGTACCATTTTTACAAAATGCCCCGCTCCTCCTGAACCCAAGTAGGCACAGCAAGGCGAGCCCTCTGAATTTTTAGCTGCAATGCTTTCTAATGCTTCTGCAACAAGGGGGTAGGCTTCTTCAGCCCCTCCAAGCATTAAGGAGGGGCCTTTCAAGGCACCTTCTTCCCCACCAGAAACACCCATTCCTAAGAAGTGAATTCCTAGACTTGCGAATTCTTGTGCTCTTTTTTCAGTATCCTCGTAATGAGAATTTCCTCCTTCAATGATAACATCTCCTTTTGTCAATAGAAGTTTAAGTTGATTTAATATGGAATCTGTGGCCAGACCAGCGGGTAACATGAGTAAAATTTTTCGAGGAGATTCTAACGCATTCACAAATAAATTCAGGTCTTCAAAAGGGAGTGCTGCTTCGAGCTCTGGAAAGCTAGAGCAATGTTTTTCAGCGATTTTTTCTTCTATTCCTTTTACATACCTATTGTAAAGCGCAAGAGCCACTCCATTTCGAGCAAAGTTTCTACTGAGACTGGTTCCCATTACTCCCAATCCGATGATACCCCAATTTGGTTTATTGTTCATGAAGGTGGGTTTTTATTTGAGTTATTAGCTTTTTTATTTCGTATTTGGCATCCAAATGGAGGGCGTCTTTGGGGACTTCTAGGGTCTCAAGTTGACTTTCCAGGAGTGAAGTAGGCATAAAATGATTTCGGTTTTGCATGCGTTCTTGGAGTGTTTTTATATCACAAGCTAGATAGACCCAAAGCAATTGGTTGGAAGGGATATTTTGGCTCAAAAGATCCCGATGCTTTTGTTTTAAAGCAGAACATGCCAATACAACGCCTGTATTTTTTTTCCGAATTACCGCTTCATTTAAATCCGTAAGCCATGGGACTCTGTCTTGATCGTTTAGTGGAATTCCACTTTTCATTTTTTCAATATTTTCAGCAGCATGAAACTGATCTCCTTCTATAAAAGGGAGGTCTAAAAAAGCAGCTAATTTTTTACCTAATGTGGTTTTCCCACAACCACTTACTCCCATTACAACAATTGATTTTGACACAGGCTAAAGATATAAAAAAACACTTCGTGGTTTCTCGTCTTATCCTGCCTTTTAGATTGTAAGAGTTGAATCATAAAATACAGTGACTAATCACTTTTATGCGTTCGAGATCATTTGAAAGGATATAGTGTTAGTGAATTTTTAGAAAAAGCATGATGTAAACGCTCACTCCAACTTGAAAAGTGCCACATTCAACCATTTGATTTTCCTCATCCCTGGGATCTACCATTGTACTAAATCCTTCCAAAGAGGGACTAGGAATATCCATTCCAAGCTCAATTTTTAAAGTGAAATATCATCTACTTTTCTAGTAGATCAATAGCATATTTTAAACGTTCAATAGACTATTCAAGCGAAAGGATAACACCTTATAATTTAAATTGCTGCCCCTTACGCGCAATGTTAAATCCTTGTTTTATTACCCAATGAGAGGCTTCACTTTGTGGATTTAGAAGCGGGTTCGTGTGGTTCATATGAATAAAGTACACTTTGTTTTTCAATATTTTTGAGGCCATTGATAAAGAAATCATTGTTTCTTTTACTAATGGGTGGGGGATTTCTGCTATTGTGCGGTAGTTAATCTCCCCGGCGTCAAAAAAAGTGGCATCTATAAACGCATAATCAACAGTTTCAAGCACGTCGATTAGATTGTTGTCCCATTTAGACCATTTGTCAATATCAGGAATAAAAAGTATTTTTTTCTCTGGACCTTCAATACGATATCCTACGGTTTCAGAAAACTCATCTCGATGGGGAACAAGGAATGGAGTCACCTTTATTTGATTATTTGGAGTAACAGTTTTGTTAGCTTCTAATGGCAAGAGTTTGATGTTCTTTAAAGAAATCAGTTGACTCCAAGGACCATTTTCATTTAGAAAGGCACTCATTTTCGGCATTGCATAGACGGGGATGTTTTTAGCGCCTAACGCTTCTCTACCTAAATAGATTAAACCAGAATAGTGCCCCATGTGTGCATGAGTCAAAAAAATAGAAACAGCAGTACCCCGGAGTTCTTTCCATTGAGAAACAATATCAGTAGTTGCCTCAAAGAGTATACTTGAATTTGTTCGGGGATGTAGGATGGCGAGTGAAGTAACGCTTCTTTCTGAACGTAGTTCTTGTGATAGGTCTTTGCAACAGATTTTTTCACACGCAATATGAGGAGAACCCCCATCCTGAACAGTGCCTAGCACTATAAGATACGGCTCTTTCGCCTGATTTTGAGGCCATAATAACAGAGGGACAAAAAAAACCCCTATTCCGAGGAGGAAGCATTTTATGACATGACTGGGGCAATAGCGAGTTTTCAAGTGTGTGAATTTTAGAGACATTATAAAAAATTAAGGCCAAATAGTTTTTAAAATGACCCTGTTAATGAATCAATTTTATTTAATTTTGATAAAATTTCAAAATGAAACACATTTCTTTAGTTAAAATTACGCTTTTATTTTTTACCCTAATGTTGCTTGCAAGCTGTGGTAAAGAAGAAGTACTCCCCCCGGATAAATTAATTGGAGATTGGAATGTTTACTCCATCGCCGAGGCTTCTGGTTCTTCAGTAATTTGGGAGGATCTAAAAGCGGATCTGGTTGACATAATCCCAACATATAGTTGTATGGAATTTACAGCTTCAGTTACAGATCAATTTGTTACACAACGTTATGTGATTGTTGATGTAGATTCATCTGTTTGTAAAAATCCTGTTATTTCAATTTACTCATGGAAAGTAGATTCTGAAACAGGATATTATCAATTTTCTCAAGGGAGCAATGTCATCTCCTATTTAATTTCTTTTACAAACAGTGATAATCGAATGACTTGGGTGGATCAAACAAGTGGCGACGTTACCATATGGGATCGTGAAGTCACAGCGGTCGCAACGGAATAGTCTTTCATAAAAAAAACGAACATAAATTAATTTATTAAAATGAAAAAAATACTTTCCTTATCAATACTTTTTTTAATTGCTTCTTGTGGAGTATTAAAAAATACTGCTAAAGACCCTTATGTGGGTGCCTTTAATTTTACAATCTTCGAGGTGGATAATTTTGGAGATATTCCCGTCAAATTGACACTCAACAAGGAAGGAGAAGCATACACTTCTCAAATGGAGATCACAGGAGACAGTCAAGGTGCTGGAGCGTTAGAAATCAATAGTACAACTTTTGAAAATGGAGTCATGACCATTGAAGCTTATACTTCAGGATATGACATTTATTTTGAACTTACAGTAGAAGGAGATGAGATTTCAGGCTCTATGATGGGCATGTTTGATATT
>Ga0228662_1000882_pt1 | contig 13486 bp, 18 predicted proteins | sample 76DmetaG_FD_183173 | JGI IMG/M metagenome (GOLD analysis project Ga0228662, IMG submission 183173) | Seawater microbial communities from Monterey Bay, California, United States - 76D | ecosystem: Environmental > Aquatic > Marine > Coastal | place: USA: California | collected 2016-11-10
CACATGAAAGTCCGATCTCATTCCTAGAAGAGTCTAGATCATACAATGATTACGATTACGCGTTAGTTCATTTATTCGAAACGCATCCTGAATATTATAATTTCTTTAAAAATTCAATTAAAATGGGTAGACAGGTACTACTCGATAATAGTATTTTTGAATTAGGAGAAGCGTTCGATCCGGATAAGTTTGCTACGTATGCAAAAGAATTAAAGCCAAGCTTTTATATTGTACCTGATGTACTTGAAGACGGTTACGCTACTATGGAGAGTTTTCAAAGTTTTACAGCTAAATATCCTGACCTACCCGGGTTAAAAATTGGAGCTGTGCAAGGTAAGACGTATGATGAAATTGTTGATTGTTATCGGTATATGTCAGACTTTGCGGATTATATCGCTATTAGCTTTGACTTCAGTTATTATCTTGTTACCGGTCGCGGTAAAACTAAGCTCGAGAGATGGGGCGACGGTCGCCGTAGATTGATTGAGCAGCTTAAGTCAGATGGTGTCTGGAATAAGAATAAGCCTCATCACCTACTCGGATGCTCCTTAGCTAAGGAATTTAAACATTATGTCGGTGATAGGTCAATTAGATCTGTTGATACTTCGAATCCAGTAGTCGCGGGTATCAAGGAACTTCGTTATAATGGTGATCTAGGACTTCAAGAAAAGCCGTCTATTATGCTAGCTGATTTAATTGATCATGATGTAACAGACAGTCAGAAAGAAGATATTTTATACAATACAGAACAATTTAAGGAGATAGTTGGATATGGTTATTAGTTTCACGGGAGCGCAGAGTACAGGTAAGACTACTCTATTAAAGGCTATTAAACAAGATAAGAGATTTGAAGATTTTAAATTCATACCGGAAGTTACGCGTTTAGTAAAGAGAAAGTATAAGTTAGATATCAATGAAAAAGGTGACGGAATGACTCAATTAGCTATTCTTAATGCTCATTTAGAGAATTATCTGAAGACAAAAGGTAGTAATGCAGTTATGGATAGGTGTATTCTAGATGGTTTAGTATACACGACATATCAGTATCATAATGAAAAGACAGATCCAGAGACTATGTTATACTGTGAGTATCTCTTTAAGAAACTGGTGCATAAGGTAGATGTAATATTCTATACGGAACCGGATATCCCGTTAGTTGATGATGGTGAAAGAAGCAATAACATGTCGTTCAGAGATACAATCATTAACTTATTTGAAACTGCTATCGATCATTACGGTATTGATGTAGTAAGATTAAAAGGTACAGTTGAAGAACGGTTAGAAGTAATATATAATACAATTGATAATTATGGGAAATAGTAAATTAGATAATAGTAATATTAGTAAACACTTAGGTCAGACGTCTCAGTACAAGAGTACGTATGATGCTGGTTTACTAGTTAAAGAACCACGGAGTAGTAATAGAGAATATCTTAATATTTTCGAAGACGACCTACCGTTTGTAGGATCAGATACATGGAACGCATATGAATGTTCATTCCTCTTGAAGAATGGTCAGCCAGTCACAGGTATCGTAAAATGTGTATATCCTTGTAGTAGCAAGTATATTGTCGAGAGTAAGAGTATTAAGCTATACTTCAACTCGTTTAATATGACTAAAATGGGTACCGATAACGATGAGGCTGTAAAAAACTTTGAAGAAATCGCTTCAAGAGATTTAAGTAACCTACTCGAGACGAGTGTAGCTGTATCGTTTCAATCAGGGGTACGTGTAAATAATAAGTTTCATAGCCCTACATCAGCCTGGGATATTGATAGTTATCATAATGTTGATTTACTTGATACGAGCGAGACTACATTTGATACATATACAGAGACGCCTGGTCTCCTTGAAGCAGTAGCTCGTGATAGAGATTTAGAACAAAAGTTCTACTCCGGTTTACTTAAGAGTAATTGCCGCGTTACTTCTCAGCCAGACTGGGGCGATGTCTTCATTCATATCAAGTCTAAGAACGCTATCGACGCTCATAGTATCTTAAAGTATGTAGTATCGTTTAGAGATGAATGTCACTTCCATGAAGAGATTTGTGAATGTTTCTATAAGCGATTGCAAGACGCATTCGATCCAAGTGAATTGCTGGTGATGTGTTTATATGCCCGACGTGGTGGGATTGATATTAACCCGGTAAGAGCATCGAGTCAAGCTCTAATTGACAAGTATGCAGCTGATTTAATTGATCCAGATATGGTTCATATTAAAACAAGCAAGCAATAAACAAAAAAAGGGCTATTACAAAAGTAATAGCCCTTTAAGTTTGTAGATCTTATATGATCAAGGATTAAAAGTATACGCTCTGCGATGCAGGAGTGAATGCTTCTCCGAGTCCAGTTACAAGAATCGTGTGATAGTAGAGGTTAGCACCAAAGATATTATCAACAACGCCATAACGTGTAAGCAAGCCTACGCGTGGAGCGAAGTCATTAGGACCAATTGTGCGTTGAACCATAACCGGAATGTATGGGCAATAGATGATACCAGTGTCATAGAATTCTGGTCCCTTGTATCCGAGAAGCGCGTACTCAGGACGAGCTGCATCATTTACATTGTTACCTTCTGTTCTAGTGTCACGATATACATTAAAGCGACCACCAAGATTACCGATCTTAGCTACACCAACAGGCTGTGTGTTAACATTGCCTTGAACAGGTACCCACTGGAATTCAGGGAGCATTTCAAGGATAGCGCAAACGCGAGGAGTTGCAACAACAAAGTTTGCAGCACCACGACGATTACGAACAGCGATGCGATTTGCTTCGATGATTAATCTTTGGTAGAAATCACGATTACGTTCGACTAACCAACGACCATCAGCTGACTGAGGAGCCCAGATAGAATAACCAGCGCCTTGACCTGCATTGAGGGAGACTTGAATCATTCTAACAAGCATTTCACGGTCGATTTCAGCCTGAATTTCATACGACATAGCGTTTGTCAATTCAGTATCGATATCGATACCATTCATGTTCTTAAGGTCCTGCTCAAGTTCTACTGACCAACGTGCGCCTAAGCGACGTGTTCCAGCTTCAACTGCTGTTTTCTCGAACGATACTTCGAAGGAAGGGATATTACCTGTTACTTCGAAATTCGCAAGGATAGCAGCAACACCTTTATCTGCATCAGTGATGATCTTATCAACACCGTAAGCAGATGAACCGGTACCTGAGAGGTAGTCTGCTGATGTACCAGTATAGGCAGTGTTTAAGTAGTTATAACCAGCTTCTTGACCGGCCGCGCCAGCAAGAACACCAGCTTGACCACCTGGAGCATTACCAGCACCTGTCTTACCATCGATACCTTCACCAAGAGTTTCCCCTGAGTAGCGGTAGCGAAGAGCAAAAGCAAGGCCAACTGGACCTGCCATTGGTTGTACACCAACGATTTCATTTGTAATTAACTCGGGAAAAGTACGTCTAATCATTGGGATCAAGATCTTTGGAAGACGGTAATCACCTTGCGCGTAGCTGTCAGTTCCAGGTGTACCAGTCGCTGTACGACCGCCAGTCTGGAATGTACCAACCGAACCAGTTGATCCAGCTTGGTTACCCAATGCTGGTACTGTGTTTGGTCCTGCTTCTTCGATACACCATGCCTCTTGATTTTCGAGTAGCATAGCTGTATTTAAGCGAGTGTGAGAGTCTTCAATTGCTGCAACGCTCTTTGAAGTGTAGTCCAGTACTGGAGCCCACTTTTCAAGAAGAGCTGCTGCTCTTGATTCATCGATATAAGCCTGTGAGGGTTTAATTGTATTCATAGTTTTTATATTTTCCTTTATTATTTTGTTCGACCCCAAGGGTAAATCAATTTGATTTATCCAGGTAACTCAGGAAAGCCTAAACATTAAATTTATTAAAAATTAATATTTGGATAGTTCTGAAAGATATGGGTTAGATGGTGCAGCTGCTGGCTTTTCAACCTTCTCAGCAATCACTCTATCTACCTTTACTGTATCTTTCAGAGCTTCTTCTTTTAAGCTCTCAAGTCTGCTCTCTTCTTTCTTATTAAAAAGCTTCAATGTATATTCGAAATTTTCAGCAATGAACTCTGGGCTCTTACCTGCTAATACTTTCTTTATATACTTTGCGCTTCTCTCATCGAGTTTAGATGTTTTCTGTTCAATAAGAAGATTTGACTTAATTGTCATAAGTTCTTCTTCAATAACACCCTTCTCGTGAAGTGCAGACTCAAGCTTTGAAGTAGCTTCATTAATTTGTTTATGACCGTCAATAACAGCATCTTTAATACTCTCTTTCTGAAGAGCGCTGTCTACGGCTAAATCGGTACGAATTCCTTCAAGGACTTTAATTGCCTTTTTATTTTTTACTGCTTCTTGAATATCAGCAGCAGGAATCGATTCTTCTAAAAATTGATCGAGATACGTTGAGATTGACTCAACTAACTCTTCTTTAAATGTATCAGCATCTTCAGTTAATACTTTTTCATACTTTGATACAACAGCTTTAAGCTTTGCTGTTCTGTCACTCTCAATAGCTTCAACAACTTTGTTGAGCTTCTTAGAATGATCAACATCGATAGCTTCTAAAAGCTTCTCTAATTTAGTTGTATATAATTCGTCTTGTTCAAACAATGCTTTGTCAACGTGAATTTGTGTCTTCTCGGCTAAACGCTCTTCAAAAGCTGTTTCAATCTGATTTAATACAGCTTCGTCGATCGCGCCGTTTGTTGCTTCTTTTAGTATTTTTGAAATATTCATGATTAGAAAAGGTCTATATTATTATTTATGATCTGCTGCTTAATTTTACCGCTAATTGCACTAGATAAATTTTCATGCGCAGTTTTATAATCTTTTTCAATAACTTTATTGATAAATTTTTTAATAGTTGTCTTAACTTCTTTGCTCATGTAATTATTATTTATAGAGAATTAATGAATTGCAACATATGCTTGCGTAAAAATTCATCTTTATTTTTTAGAGGCATATTTGAAATTGTCTTTTCAAAATTATCATACGCCTCTTCAAACTGACCATATTTGTTAACCACGTATTGCTTACTCTCTAAAATACCGTTAACAAAGGCTTTAGGGAATGAAGGATCAGCGACACAGTCAATTGCGACCAGCTTAAAATCCTGTACACGGCTAACACCTTCTTGACCTGATTCAGGTATAAGCTGTCCAAGTGCTCTTGAACTCATTCCAACTCTTACACCATCATTTATAAGAGCTCTCACGATCATACCTGTAGGAGTTGAAAGAACTTTACTCTTACCGTAGAAAACATTACCTTCCTGAGATACCTCCGTTACTAAATGACACGCTCTTTCAAGATCTACATCAGCTGTAGTAGGGTGATTTAATTCGCCCATCGCACGGCCAGTCTGTACCATATCAGCTTGATATCTTTTAACTTCCTTTTCCATCTCCTCTAGAGGATAGATTCTCTTATTACGGTTAACACCTTCAGCCATCATGTATGGTCCTTTAATAAAGAAGTCTTTAGAATTTTTACCTTCTTCGACGATGTATTCAAACTCCTCCTTTGGAGCCGGGGTTTCAACTATAAGATTTAAACTCATGTAATATTATTTATACCACAAGCAATGATTTTCCTACAGTTTATTATATTCCTAGTTCCTTTTCAGTTAAAATAATAAACTCACAGTTCTTTTTTTGCGACCATCTCCTTGCGGCATCCCATTTAGCTTGATTGACAATCCATGTTTTTTGCTCATATATAATTGTAGTTCTTTTCTTTCTCTTTGATTCGACCGGTCTAGCTACCTGTTTACTCGGTTTTATTTCGATTAAGAATTTCTTCTTATTACCATTCTTATCTAGAAATATAATAAAATTATCTACAAAATATCGATGCACTCTATTATCTATAGGGCTCGTGTAAGGTATAATTATGTTTTCACTGCCCCAAGCTAATATTTTTTCATTCAGATCAGCCCATCTAAAAAATTTTAACTCCCAACCTGACCTGTAGATAGGATCGCTGTTACCAATATACTTTTTTGAGTTAACTGGTTTAAAAATACCTTGACGATATCTTTTATCCTTTTTTATTTGCATAATACTAGCCAACAAAGAACATTGGAGGTGCCGCATCACCGAAGCCAGGTGCACCTTCATATAATGATGTTTCGAGCTCAGCTTTTTCACTCAAGCCTTGCGTCATTAAATCACTAGCATTTAAACTACCACCTCCAAAAAGAGTAACGTTACCGTATTTGCCTCTAATATTAGCAACAGCCATTTTAGTTAGCGCTAATGTATATTGATATACCCATTGCTCTTTAATGATATCTCGTATAGGTCTTTCAACATAGCAGCTTATAACACCGTAAAATCTCTGAGATGACCCACTACCGGATCGAGGTTGCGGATACATTCTTAACATTTGTGTTCTATCATCAAATGTATAGCTACGTTTTTGAGCTAATAACTTCTCTCTCATCTCCATCCAGTCCTTCAGAACATACCAACTAATCAAGTCAAAACCGTAATTACCCATAGCATAACTAAAATATGTCTGCTGAGCTAAACTCTGCTCGATAGAAAAGAGTTGATTAATACCGGTAGAAGAGCCTTCCTCAAAATCTTGTACAGCAATAACTTTTCTATAATCCATCGTATCATAGTCAAAACTATTCATGAACTCTTCCCTCTTACCTGTAACAGAACCTTCAACAGTAAAATTCTGCTTCTGACTAGGAGTAAAGAAGCTAGTTAGACCTGAGAGGGTAGGGCTAGTAGAATCAGTTATAACATCATATACGTCCTGTGAAAATATCTGATTAACAAATGTACCTTCCTCTAGTGAAGCTGATACAGATGATATAGTAGAAAAATACGTACCTGGGATAGCGCTAGTGGCAATATATAAAGATTCATCTGCTTTATTATAGTTAGAAAAGTCTTTACTTGTGTTTTTGAATTCGATCTGTTCTGCTAGAGTATCTGAGCCTTGCAGAGAAAAAAGATGATCTAATCGAATGCCTTGGTTTTTAATATATAAGTCGCTATCGAAAATCAAATACTCTTGAGTATACCCAGCAAACTTAGCGAACATCTCACACGCTATACTGATATTCTCGTATAACGTGTCACGGTGAATCTCAACATTAACAAACGGATAACCTAGAGAACGTAAGACTCTATCACTTAAGCGATTAAAGTTATCAATCTTACTATTTAAGTTTGTACTCTGAAATGCAGAGATTGGAGTTATATCACACTTAGCCATTATAATTATTTAATTGTTTTTATATATTATATATAGTTAACCAGCTTTAATAAATAATTATATGTCAGCACCAACATATCATGCAACAGTTGTACCTACAGTAACAGGTGCAATGTCTACAACTTATTTTGAAGATTTTTTAAATACTACAATGAATCCAACATCTGGAGAGTTAATTGAGATTCTCAATTACGGTAGTTTAGTACTAATCTGGAAAGATTAGATTATACAGCTGGCTCTGCCGGCGCAGATTCTTCACCACCAGCTTCTTCACCTGGTTCGACTTCCGCGGTCTCTGGAGCAGCTCCACCGAATTCAGGTGGAGTACCTGCAGGCGCGCCACCTTCAATACCAGCTTCAGTACCACCACCTGGCTGTATACCGTCTTTCCAGCTCGGGCCAGCCCCCTGTATTTGCTGTAATTCCCATTGGAATTCTGCATCCTTACGTAGCATCTCTCTATTAGCTTTTATCTCTAAATCATTCCAGCCTAAATATTTCTTCTGTCCGTAAGTAGCTGATATAAACTCATTACTAACTAGATTATTATAATTAGTAGCTTTAAGCTCGAGCTTCTGACTCTCTCTTAGCTCGTAGAAGTTTGTAGGTACATTAAAGTTTAGGTGTAGGTTCTGCGGTTTTATATTATACTTCTCTTTTAATCCGCATAGATCTAAATGAGTAACAAAACCATTCTTAAGACCGCTAGCAAATTGCTGCTGCATTCTAATAATGAATTTAGCGAATTTAAGCTCATCACGTAGTATCTCGTTACCGTCACTAAATGTAGCATCAGCATTTAATCGATTTGTAGGTACTTTTAGAGCTTTATAAAGCTTATTAACAAAATACATTAAATCAGCTAACTCGCCAAGATTAGCCCCACCAGCTAGCTGCGTCACGCTAGTGCCTTCCGATCCCTGTCTCTTTGCAAACCAGAAGCTATCAAGCATAGACTGAGGGTTAAACTTCTGTACAGCACCTTCTTGATTGCTATCAAATGTTTTCTTTGACCAGTACTGCTGCATTAACTTTCTAAGATACGCTTCAGCTTTAGGCGGCGCCATAGTACCAACATCGACATTAAAAACTAAACGTTCTGGAGCTCTTACAAGGCGGTATATAACAATACTATCTTCGACTAATGATAATTGGCGATATGCTCTTCTAGCATTCTCAATAAATGGTAATCTAAATGTCTTATCTTGATTCCATATACCTGAGTTGATGTATGTAATTTGATTATCATCCATCGGGATGAGCTCCATCTTCTCTAACTTAGTAGGATTCTTAAGATCAAAAACAGGCTTACGTAGGATGAATCCTTTTATAAGCATATTCTGAATATTATCATATACAGCATCTACTAGATCAGTCGGTAGATGAACCACACCTAAGATACCATCATCAGTATAATTTTTATGTATAATATGCTCAAAAAATACTTCACCTTCAACGAGTAATTGTCTAAAATATTCAAACCCTCTTTTTTCAAGATTAAAATAATCAATATACTTTTCAAATTCCTCCTGAATCTTTACTTGGTCATCTCCGTCTAACTCTGTATTACGAAATGTCAAGTTAACAACATTACCATTTTCGTCCTTATTAATACATTCATCGCATATCTCATCCAACGCATCTGAAATTTCAGCAAACGAAGCCATAACTCTATAATCACGTAAACGACCTCCTTTATTCTCTTCGATATTAGCGTAAACTAACTCTGCATATTGCGACTCTGTACCGAATTCACCATGTGCCACGCTATTATAATCATTCTTATATAGAATAGATTGATTAGCTAAAGCTTCAGTTCTCTTTATACCGGTATCTTGAAAAACCTCATACTTAGGATTCAAATCGCCCATTATCTCATCGACGTTCGGAGTTTGGTACGGTAGTTTGTTAGTGATACTTTTAAAGATATCTGATTTAAAAATAGATTTTTTTGGTTGGTCGGCCATGGTATAATTAATATTTAATAGTTATTCTACTATAATAAAGGTTGAGTTAGCACTAAATGTCTGGGTATGAAGTGTATTATCACTAAATGAATAACCGGCTCTATTATAAGGTATAAAGCGTATGCTACCGCTAGCAGTGAGAGGAGGTGTTTCGAGAGAGATTATATTATCATTTAATATAGTAAAGGGAATTGATTGACCCGATACTTCAGGTTGTCTAGTTGTTGCAGATAAAGATGTAAGTGATGTATATAAGCTATCATTATTAGAGCTGAATAAAACGGTTTCAGTATTCTCAAAGCCAGTACCATATAGTAATACGTTACCAGAGGCACCTGATGTCAATGTTAAATCGTCGAGTAGCTTAACACCGTTATAGAATATATCCGTTATCACCGGTGACCCAGATAGTTCAAAAGATTCAACAGTCGCTTCAGTAGATGATAGATCCTCGTAATCAGTAATAATATTTTCTGCGTAGAAATTTTGATCAATGAAGAAGATATTACCAACAGGATCCGCTTCATCTTTAAATAACCACCCCTTAATAGTAAACGATGTATCAGCTGTAATACGTGCTTTTTGACTCGCTACTAACTCTACAGGGTAATCTAAGCTAACATTACCATCCCATAGTACTTCAGATCTAATCTCTTGATCAACTGTTAATCCAAATTCTTTAGGTACATACCAGGATATAACAACGTAAGGATTTGTGAATGGTATGAAGTTACTAAGAATCTGATCCATATCAGTCTGATACCTCGCTAATATAGATACGCTTAGATTAATATTAACCGGTACAGGTGGTTTAATATGCCTAGATGTTCTCTCTTCACCGCTTGTACCTGAATAATAGAACCCGTCAATCTTATTAAAAACACGCGACGTATCTCTCGAAACGCCAGTTACATTAACTGCAACAGCTGGTAGGGTAAGAGTCTTATTCTCATTAATGATATCATGCATTACCCTTTGTTTTGGAGCATATATATACTTAACGTTTATCTGATCTTCTTCTTCTCTATTCTTATTAAACCTGCTTATGACGATATCGTCAAACGCAGCTATAAACTGCGCAACTACATCTTTGATTTCGAAATAAAAAGGTTTTGCTCTCACTTAATTATTTATCCCATGGGAATACAAACCAATCATCTAATTTCGTCTGAATAGCTTCAATTGTGTCTTTATTGAATGTCGATGTATATCTCTTAACTAAACTACAGTATGTTAGTGATTTAATATCTTTATACTTCTTATCATTATTGATTAGCGAATCAACAATTTCAAAAGTCTTACCACTATCATTAATATCATCAACAATTAATACATTACCTAACAGTGAGGGTCGTTGATTAATAATAGTATCTTCAGCATGCCGAGTGGTAATACCGAAGTTCTGTAAATGAGAGCATTTAAGCTTATAGCTAATCATAGTGCTTGGAATGAGACCGCCTCTTCCAATACCTACAATTGTATCAAACTTTAACTCCCTCTCGTTAATCTCGTTAATGATACTCTCAACCCAGTGATCTATATATGACCATTCAATAAAAGCCTTTTCATTCATTAGTCAATTATATATTATATAACTGAGAAATCAACTAGAGATGTTAACCTTATACGTATCTGCAAATAGCTTTAAGAGGTCAGCTTTATCACCAACTGCGTAAACATCACGTTCAATTGCATCAGCGATATCACCAGACAATTTTTTAATAAGATCTCTAAGCTGAGTTAAACGCATTACACCGTATCCCTTTACTTCAACCATTCTATCTTCTTCATCAGAAGGTTGTGAAGATAGATCAGCTGAAGACATCATACCAGCTGCATTAGCGCGACCGTTGCCAGTTAAACCACCGAACTGTCTGAGGTTACTATTGTTAGCATCATAGCGCGGTTCAAATTTAAGGTTCTTGTTATCACGCTGCTGATCCATTGCCATACCAGCACGGCCGGTATAACCCTCATATATCATTTCATTCTCTGACTTACCTACCATATTATTATTTATATAAACTCATTGAATGTTGCGACAAGGTTTTCCCATTCCACGCATTCTAATTCATAAGGGTTTTTAGTATAGGCATCAGAACGCTTTGCAATATCATCTTCACTGTAGTTTAATTTCTTAGCTGATACGCGCTGTAATTTACATTGCACCCAATGCCTATACTCATGTACAAGGCTTGAGAGGAAGTATATGCGTCGCTGTTTCTTTGTGGAACAATCGTAGCATCTTGTTGCAACTTCAATCTCATCTTCATCCCAAAAGTACTGAGAATCAACGCCAGGTATTCCCTTTACTGATAGATCATACACCCACCACTTTCTAGTAGGAACTAAATTATTAGTATGGTAGTTAAGGAAGTTTTCCAGCTTAGTCCTATCAATACCATATACACGGAACTTCTCTCTAATACTCTTATCACACTTTAATTTAATTACTATCATTCTATAACACAATTATATCAGGGTTCCTAGACGAGACGCCGCAGGCGCAAAACTCCGCGCGCGGCTACATGCCGCACAGTGTTCCTAATATACCGGTGTTCCTAATATAAGAGTGTTCCCTTATAATTACCGACGAGGAGTAGATCTGGTATTAGTATGTTCCCTAGCATGGTCAACGGCCTTTTGTGAGATCTCTCTAATTAGTTCCACCTGATCTACAGATAGATCGATTTTACGGGCAATTGCCTCTTTACATACTGCTACGTGCAGATTCTCTAATACCCCTGCAAAGAACCCGGCTGCGTACTTAGTTGCTGATTTTTCATCCATAGTATTACTTATTATCGTAATATCAGATATCTACATATGTAGTATACTGCATACACGGTCATTAAGTATATATATATGGTATCTATGATTATAAGATGTGCACTGTGGGTGGTAGTTATAGCGTGTATGTATTATATGTCAGATCAGATAGTCCAATTGGAGAACAGGGTAGAGGTACTAGAAGCTGAGAGTGCTGCTATGTATGAGGATATCAAAACTCTGAATAACGCACTCCGGTTAGTGATTGAGTTCATCGGCGAGAGGCTTAAATTTGCCACATAGGGAGCCCTTTCCGTATATACAGAATTTCCGCGCGCGAAAAAAAATTTCAGAACATGGGGCTTTCAGCCCACACCCGCAAATCCTATATGTAGAGAATTCCAATGGCGTGATCTCTCAGAGGGGTTCTCTCTCAGACCCCGCGCTCTCTCTAGAACGGGTACCTAGACAAAAAAAGGGCCTAGCTCTCTCGAACTAGACCCTCCACAACAACACACTAATTAAATTCCAAATGCCCTTCGCATATCCTCTAAGGTATCATTATAGTTATCATTGACCGTACCGATCATTGAGAACATCTCTGGGTTAAAGTTATCACTGAGCACTGCAATGACTGCTCGTTTAGTAGCCTCTTCACGGCTTGCCTTTATTACAACGTCGATGGCTTTGTAAAGCTCGCCGATGGTTAATGTCTCTTTTACTTCTGGTGTGTTGTTATTTTCCATACTATAATTATATCTGAGTTCCTATTAGTTAGTTAAAGAAGGCATAGCAAGCCACCCAAGCGTTATGATTTTGAGATACAGAGAACCCCGTCAGAGTATCCAATGTCCGTGGCGTATCCAGATTTCATAAATTTGCGCTCTAAGTCTTGGAGCCGCAAGTGATAGTGGCACTCTTCGTAGTCTGTTGGCACATATATGCGAACGACCATTTCTAGTGGTTCGTCTGGCGTCATTCCCCACCCGATATGTTTTCTTTGAAATGTTAGCTTCATAGTGCTATTATTATATCAGAGTTCCTATAATAGGATCATTGACTCATGAGCTGGCTCCGTCGAGCTGCTTGCTGCATTCGAATAGCCATATATTTGACTATATCTTCATTCTCAAATGGCTCATCCGCGATGAGATCTTCCATCATTGCTTCAAATGCATTCAAAACATCTGCCTGCAGACGGGTATTTACCAGAGAATTGATTCGGTTATATGTTGCGTCGTGTTCTTTCATATCTATATTATATCAGAGTTCCTATAAGTGAATGAGCAGTTTAAACTCTTACTCAGGATACAACACACACTAATTAAAAACCATATTCTTTGTTATGCGCTACGCCCTTGTCATGAGCCTTATCAGATAGCTTCTTAAGCTCCTCTTTCATATATTGCATAAGCTCTGGGTCAACGTCAAAGCCTTTCATCCGAGCATTTGTCTCGAACGTTTCGGCGAAGTGCTTCAGACCTCCATCTAGAAGACCGTAAGCATAAGGATAAGATACTG
>Ga0228662_1000905_pt1 | contig 13212 bp, 8 predicted proteins | sample 76DmetaG_FD_183173 | JGI IMG/M metagenome (GOLD analysis project Ga0228662, IMG submission 183173) | Seawater microbial communities from Monterey Bay, California, United States - 76D | ecosystem: Environmental > Aquatic > Marine > Coastal | place: USA: California | collected 2016-11-10
CATCCATACTCCCACTAGCTTCTTTTGTACAAATAACATTGGGTAATTCTGCAATCCGAAGTGTCGTTTGTGCCGACACCAATGATCCAGTTCTTCCAGGCACATTATACATGATAATCGGCCATTTTGAGGCTTCACTAATGGTTTTATAATGTTGGAATATCCCTTCTTGACTTGGTTTATTATAATACGGGCTGACACTCAAAATAGCATCAATACCTGATAAATCTTCAGAATTTAATCGATCAATAACACTTGATGTATTATTCCCCCCAATTCCATAAACAATAGGAAGACGCTTAGCATTCACTTCTACTATCTTTTTTAGGATTTCATTTTGCTCTTCTGGACTAATGGTTGGATTTTCTCCTGTGGTTCCCATTACAACGAGGTATTTTACTCCTCCATCAACCAAGTGATTAGTTAATTTTTCTAGACCATCAAAATCAACACTTTTGTCTGTTTTGAATGGTGTGACCATAGCCACTCCTAATCCTTTGAATTTACTCATTTAATGTGTCTAATTATATCTATAAATAATCCATACGCCTCTTGACTATCGCTTTTTACCATCAGGTCATGAGCGAATAAAAAATCATCAAAAAACTTACCAATTCTCGTTTTAGCCATTGAAAAAGTTGAGATTCCTTGCAATTCATTAACTCCTTTTAAATCTAAATTAATTAGAAAATCAAAATCTTCTTGAATAAATTTAGATATGCGATTACCATGAGGAATCTTCCAAAAATTCAATTCAGCCTTACAAAAATAACTCTCTTTATTATTTGACCCTAGATTATCAATGTCTTTCTCATCTACAAACCCTAGGGTAAATACTGATTTACCCTCAGATTCAAAATGATGAATAATTTTATATAGGTGCTCACTTGGCATGTCATGCATATTATATGCAATACCAATTTTACGTGCATATTTAAGTTTTGTTAGTCGCTCAAACTTATCTGCTTGTGAAGTTCTAGCGAGAATTCGCCTTCCAATATTTCGTTGGATATTTGTCAATGGGTCAAAGATATAACTTACTCTGAAATCATGGATGAAAATTCATTTTCATCAATCATCTTTATGCCTAATTTCTCTGCCTTCTCTTTCTTAGCAGGCCCCATATTGTCACCAACTACCAAAAAGTCTGTTGACTTGGAAATAGAACTCACATTCTTACCCCCATTTTCCTCAATTATTTTTTTTAATTCCATTCTTGAAAACAGACTAAAGACTCCACTAACTACAAAACGTAAATTCTCCAGCTTGTTGCTTGACAATTCTTTTTCTTCTACATTAAAAATCAAGCCATGAGATTTCATTTGTTCAATTTCTGTTTTATTCTCATCACTAGAAAAATACGATATTACACTCTGTGCAATGACATCCCCAATTTCAGGTGTAGCATTTAAATCTTCTATACTAGCATTTATCAAAGCGTCCACATTCTTAAAATGATAGGCCAATTTTTTAGCAACGGTCTCACCTACAAATCGAATTCCCAAAGCGAACAGAACCCGCTCAAAAGGTTGACTTTTAGATGCTTGTATCCCATCTAAGATATTCTGTACTGTTTTTTCTTTAAAACTAACAACTCGTTCCTCTGCGGAATCTTCATTAACAATGGACTTGCTAAGCCCCAACAAATTATCATACTTAAGGTCGTATAAATCTACTGGTCTATGAACTAATCCCGATTGATAAAGTACGTCAATTTTACCCTCTCCTAAACTCGAAACATCCATAGCTTTTCTTCCAATAAAGTGTTCAATACTTCCTTTTATTTGAGGAGGACACCCAGTTGAATTAGGACATCTAAATACGGCATCTCCTTCTGGTCTTTCTAGCTTGGTTGAACATTCAGGACATTCTTTTATAAATTGAGTTGGGATAGAATTGGAATCTCTTTTGGATTTATCAACATCTACAATTTTGGGAATAATCTCCCCCCCTTTTTCTACAAAAACTGAATCCCCAACTCGAATATCCATTTCAGAGATAAAGTCTGCATTATGAATACTAGCTCTTTTAACGGTAGTTCCAAGAAGCTGAACTGGATCTAAATTAGCAACAGGAGTAACTGCTCCTGTTCTTCCTACTTGATAACTGATATCAATAACCTTGGTACATTGTCTTTCTGTCTCGAATTTGTATGACATCGCCCATCGTGGGAACTTGCTAGTGAACCCCATCTCCTCTTGTTGAAGTTGACTATTGACTTTTATCACCACGCCGTCAATTTCAAAACTTAATTTGCTTCTCTCTTCATCCCAAAATACTATAAAATCCCAAACATCATTAATCGAATTGCAAAGTTTGGTAGATTGGTTAACTGGCAAACCATAATTTTTCATCACCTCCAAGCTTTGATAATGATCTAAATTAGTACCCCCATGTTCAGACATTTGATACATAAATCCATCCAATGGTCGCTTGGCTACTTCTGCACTATCCTGTAATTTCAATGTTCCTGCGGCTGTATTTCTTGGATTAGCATACGGTGACTCCCCTAATCGAACACGTTCTTCATTCATTTTCATAAATGCTGCCTTGTGAATAAACAACTCTCCGCGTACTTCTAAATCAGCTGGGTATTCCCCCGTTAATTGATGAGGAATGGAACGTATTGTTTTTACATTAGCTGTCACGTCATCGCCTTTGCTCCCGTCCCCTCGAGTGATTGCTTGATGTAATACTCCATCTTTATATCGTATGGCAATGGCAAGCCCATCAAACTTTAATTCCGCTGTATATTGATAATTATTTCCCCCAGTAAGTTTAGCAACCCGATTATCAAAATCTATGAGTTCATCTTTATTATACGTATTGCCCAAACTCAACATTCGCGTACTGTGCACCACCGTATTAAAGTTTTTAGTGATTTCACCACCTACACGTTTTGTTGGGCTATTCGGGTCTGCATACTTGGGATAGGCTTGCTCCAATAACTCCAACTCTTTTAACTTTCGGTCAAAATCACGGTCAGATATCGTAGGCTGAGCCAAAACATAATAATTATAATTATGCTCTTTTAGCTCAGATGTAAGAGCTTTAATTTTAGCTTCTGCAGACACATTGGCGAATTTACACCCTGAACGTGACATTATTAGAATCTTTGATTTTTTTTCATAATTGAAAAATTATTGTCAGGTAGACTACCTTTGAACCTATGAGAATTAGTATAAGTTTTTTTTTATGCCTCTATTGTATTCTTTCATTTGGACAATCTCCCTATTCCTCTGGATTTTTTAATTATCATTTGACTGATCGGTACGAAATTCAATCGAACGAATTAACTACAGAATTTTACACGGGTATCAAACCTTACAGAAGAGATGCTGTTGGTCAATTTGCCGAAAATCTAAAACCCAGTTCAACTCAAGATAATTTCAATAAGAATTATTTACTTACCGATAATAATCTATTCACCTCTGCACCCTTAAATACAAAGCGAGAATTTAAAAAAATATATGCTTCAGAAAACTCTTTTTTTCTAGTGAACGAAGATCGATTTAAAGCCATTTTAAATCCCGTAATCGGATTTTCAGGGGCAATTATAGCTGACGACTCTACTAGGCTCTACCGAAATTCTAGAGGGGTAGAACTCCGAGGAAACATTGGAAATAAAGTTGGATTTTATTCCTATGCACTTGAAAATCAAGTCCGATTCCCAGAGTTTCTAAACGAAAAATATGATGCTAACGGGTCTGTCACAGGCACCACTCTAGCTAAAAAATTTAAAGATAAAGGTCGGGATTTTTTTAATGTTGCTGGGCACATTACATTTTCTCCAATTGAGGAAATAACCGTACAATTTGGACATGATAAAAATTTTATTGGGAATGGTTATCGATCTCTAATCCTATCCAATGATGCTACACCAAATACCTTCCTTAAATTGAATACCAAGGCATGGAAATTTAACTACATGAATCTTTATTCACTTCATACTGATTCAAAAGGATTTGACGGCAATTCTCCAACAAGAAGAAAATACTCTGCTCTTCATCATTTGAGCTTAAACTTAGGCAAAAATCTAACTCTGGGAGTATGGGAAAATGTCATTTTTGATCGACAAGACAGTCTCGAAACTGATCGATTTGAAGTGGATTATTTTAATCCCTTAATTTTTTATAGAGCCGTTGAACATGGCTTAAATAGCAGCGACAACATTTTACTAGGAATGGACTGGAAATGGAATTTTTTAAGTCGATTTTCTTTTTACGGACAGTTTGTTTTGGATGAATTCATCAAAGACGACTTTTTCAGTGCCACGACTTCATGGGTTAATAAGTGGGGATACCAAGCTGGGTTAAAATACATTAACGTTGGAGGAGTGAATAACCTTGATGCACAATTTGAAATTAATCAAGTAAGGCCCCATGTTTACACCCATTATTCTCCATCACAAAACTGGATACATTACAACCAATCATTAGCCCATCCATTGGGAGCCAATTTTAGAGAAGCTACCACAATAATTCGTTACCAACCGACTAATCGATTGTTTATTGATGCACGTTACAGCTTTTCTAAACAAGGAATAGATACGAATAAGACCACGACTAATTTTGGTGGAGATATCACACGAGGTAACAGAAACATCACGAATAAAGACAATGTCACGCTATTTCAAGGAATTGAAAACACAATATCTACAATATCCCTAGATGTAAGCTACATGATCTGGCATAATTTATTTGCTGATGCAGGAGTATTTATTAGAAATCAGAGCAATGCACTTACTTCGGCTGATCAAACAATTATGTTTCGACTAGGGATGCGATTAAACCTTGCTGCTATTGACTACCGTCAATAAATTACGTTTTCTGTTTTTTCTTTTTAACACTTGGAAACAAAATATTATTCAATATCAAACGGTATCCCGGTGAATTAGGATGTAGAGATAAATCTGTCGGTGGTTCTCCAACCATGTGCTGATAGTCTTCAGGATCATGACCCCCATAAAATGTAAACTGGCCTTTACCCATTGTCCCATGCAGGTATTTAACTTCACTTAAACTTTTATTTTCCCCCATGATAACTACTGAACTTTTTACAAATTGCTTTTGAAATGCCGTGGTTTGTCCCATAAACGATTTCACAATACGCTCATGATTTTGAGTAAGTATAGTAGGAATAACATCCCATTTGGCACTGAACTCATTAAGAGCAAATAAGTCATTGGCCTCTTTTACTCGTCTTGTCCTTGGATCTATATCAATATTACTAATTTCATACCGCATCGGATTAAGCTCAATGTTGAAATCTTTGAAAGCAAACGCATTATCAAAATCCAGTTTCGCTTGTGCATTTGGAGCCATGGGGTCACCATCAAACATTCTCTCACATATATCCACCCCATCAGCAGACAAGGCTACATCATAACTATCTGGTGCACTACACATGGCGAACAAAAAACCCCCTCCGATTGTAAAATCTCTTATTTTTTTTGATACTGCCAGTTTAAGCTCTGATACTTTTGTGTAACCGTACTTTTCTGCAAGTTCTTGAGCTTCATTTACCTGATTGATATACCATGGTGCATTTCTATAACTCGCCCAAAATTTTCCATACTGTCCCGTAAAATCCTCGTGGTGCAAGTGCAGCCAGTTATACAAAGGAAGTTTATCAGAGAGCACCTCATCATCAAAAACAACATCGTATGGAATTTCAGCATATTTTAATACCATGGTGACTGCATCATCCCATGGCTGAGCAGTTTTTGGTGAATAGACCGCAATCTTTGGTACCTTTAATAATTTAACGACCTCTGCATTGACCGATGGATTTGCGATTTCATTTTTGATTCCAGTTGCTCTAGATTCACTCATGGTAATGAAAGTAACTCCTCTCAAAAGACACTCTTTCTCAATGTTTTCATAATCACTCATTAAGAAACTACCCCCTTTATAATTTAATAACCATTCTATCTCTTCTTGCTGTTCAAGTACCCAATATGCAATACCATAGGCTTTTAAATGATTTTTTTGAGTAGCATCCATAGGTATCATTAGTTTATCTGCTGATGCAGTCAGTGACAAACAAATTATTAGAACTAATGGTGTAATTTTTCTCATTACTGCTTAATCAAAAAAGTGGTGATTTTATGAGCAATTATAACTAATGTGATTCCTAAAATATTGCTCAAGGCTAAGTATATAATTAGCTTTTTGTACTCCTCTAGTTCAAGTAGCTTAAATGCGTCTAGTCCAAAGCTAGAGAATGTTGTAAACCCACCTAAAATGCCCGTAATCAAAAATAAAGATGACTTTGGGTGATGAAGCACTAGGACACTAAATATCCCAATAAGAACACAACCTATCAAATTAACTGATAGTGTGGCAAATGGGAAATTCCCTCCAGACTGAAAAAATCCGCTTACATACCAACGCAACGCCGCCCCTATGCCTCCACCTATAAAAACCCAAGCTAAATTCATTTATGATACGTGTAATTGAATAAAAATTCTACTTCTAAAGCACCATTACCGTTATAGGTTAGCACGTTATTAAGTAGCCCATTTTTTTTGTAAAAAAATAATTGTTTACGATTTTGAGAATCAACCGTGCTAAAAACTCTTCCATTTTGATCATATTCATAGTAAATCTGCTTAAAAATTGGGTTATCCCCATAGATTGTAATTGCTTTACTTTTCATTTTACCATCTGATAACCTTTCGTAACTCACCATGCTAAGAGGAGTACCTGATTCATCGGTTGTATATTCTTGCACTAGGTTTTTTCTCTTATCATATCGATAGACATTTTTTATCTGGCTTTGCTCACCTGAATTATTTTTTCGTCTGGCTATTGTGCTATCCATACGATTTTTAGAATTTCTATAATATTCATTTACAGACACTAGTGTATCGTTTGTTTCAGAATAATGCGTTGCAATTTTTATTGGATCATTTAAATCATCATATTCAAATAGACTTTTAGCATATGGCAAGTTATCTCTTCGAATTTCTAACGTCTGTAATTGATCGTTATAATAAGTAAAAAATCTCTCTTCTGTGTTATTCCAACCTATGCATCCCATATCGGTACGATGAAAAATGATATCTGAATTTTTATTGAACTTTTTAAGCTCAAGTAAACAAGTATCCTCATTACCCTCAAAGGCATGAACAAACTGATATTTATGGACAGTTGCCACTTTATTAAATCTTAAAAATGCCGTATCATTTTGTTGAGCTTTCATAATAAATGAAAGTAAAATCAACATGCTAAAAAAGAGTTGTCTTTTCATTTTCTCGTATAGCATACATCAGTTAGTGTGCCAAATTGCTTTTGTTCTAATTTAATTTTACCAGCAAATGCAATCATTGCGGCGTTATCTGTACAATATTCAAATTTAGGGATATAAGCTTTTGAATCTGTGTTATCAGCTAGTTTTATAAGTGAATCTCTTAACTCAGAATTTGCAGCAACACCTCCGGCTATACCAATACTATTAACCCCAGTTTCTTTGATAGCCTTCTTTAAGTTGGATAATAAATAAGACACTATCGTATATTGAATTGACGCACATAAATCCTGTATATTTTCATTAATAAAATTAAGATTCTTCTTAACCTCCTTTTGTAAAAAGTAAAGTATTGATGTCTTCATACCTGAAAAGCTATAATCCAACTCTCCAACATTTGGCGTGTTGAATTTAAAAGCATTTGGGTTTCCTTTTTTTGCAAGTTCATCAATTTGTGGACCAGACGGATAGGAAAGCCCCATCATCTTCCCTGCTTTATCAAAGGCCTCGCCAGCAGCATCATCCATAGTTTTTCCAAGAACCTTCATTTGATAATTTTCTTCAACCAGAACAATTTGAGTATGGCCTCCGGATACCAATAAACATAAGAAAGGTAATGAAGGTACTTCTTCATCAATAAAATGAGCCAGTACATGGGCATCTAAATGGTTTACATTCACAAAAGGAATTCCCATAGACATTGATAATCCTTTCACAAAGGTATGGCCTACAAGAAGGGAACCCATCAACCCAGGACCTTGAGTACATGCTATTGCGTCTATGTTTTGTAAAGATAAATTCGCTTTACTTAAGGCATATTTTACTGTTGGAAGTATATTTTGTTGATGTTTTCGACTTGCCCATTCGGGGACAACGCCTCCAAATTCTTCATGCACTTTTTGTGATGCTACAACATTGGAACAAATATTGCCATTCACTAAAACAGCTGCAGATGTGTCATCACATGACGATTCTATGCCAAGTATATTGTTATGTGAATTGTTCTTTGCGTATTCCAAGGTATGTTTGTATGTCTATTTTTGATATCTAATAAGTAATTGCCAAAAATAATTAAAATACCACTGATAACTCTTGCTGTTTTCATAAGCATACTATTATTATTTTTAGGAGTTGCTCAAACCCACTGGTTTAAGAATATCATCAAATCTAATTTGATATCGTATTGTAAGGAAGAGCTTGATGTAAAAGTACATATTAACTCCCTTGAAATTGATTATTTTGACTTTATAAAACTTAATCAGCTATACATCCCAGGAAAAAATAATGATACATTAATTTATGCTGACCAAATATCAATTGACTATAATTTAAAAAAGTTAATAAAAAAGGAAATTGAGTTAGATCATATTTTATTGGATGGAGGATCGATTCATATTGGAGTCCCTGAAAACGAAGAATCCCTAAATATTCAATTTCTTATTGAAGCATTTAAACCTAAAAATCAAAATAATTCAAAAAAGATACACCCATTTACAATTCAACATCTTGAACTAAAAAACTCGCTATTTAGTTATTTTGATGACAATAGAGAGGCTAAAAAAAACCATGCTTTTGATCAAAATTACATACGATGCAAGAACATTGATTGCACCTTTAAAGACTTTGTAATTTTTGGAGACTCTTTAAATTTTAAAATTGAACAATTAACCACTACCGAAAGGTCAGGTCTATTTATTCAAAATCTTAGTGCTAACACGACTGTCAGCTCAACAACCCTAAAATTTGAAGACCTTAAACTAAAAACACCGTTAAGTTATATTGAAGATTTTATAGCATTTAGATATTCTGATTATGGTGATTTTTCTGACTTCAATAACAAAGTATTTATAGATGCTTCATTATTGAATTCATTTATTCATACAGATGATATCTCAATTTTTAACAGCAAGTTGATCTCCTATCATGATTTATTGAAAATAGAAGGGGAAATAATGGGTTCAGTCAACGACCTAACGGGCAAAAAAATGAAAATATCTCTAGGTAGTAAAAATCATTTTAACGGAGAGTTAACAATGAAAAATATTTCTAACCCTGATAAATCTCAATTTTTAATTAATGCCAATAAAATTGAAACTACAATAAGTGACATTAAACAGTATCTCAGCAAACCTCAGATATTCGATGAGCTAGACTACCTTGAATCACTTGAATTCGAAGGCAAGTATAAAGGTGGTTTTCATGCCTTTAATATGAATGGCCAACTAACCACAAATGTAGGAAGTATTCATGCAAAAGTATCTTTTGATGACACAAAAGACATTCCAATATTTAAAGGCACCTTATTGAGCAATCAAATGGAACTTGATAAGATACTTGCCAATCCATCATTCAATCAATGTAAGTTCGATGTAGAGTTTGAGGGAGAAGGTTCTTACATAAATGATTTAAAGACCAAATTTAAAGGTAACATTAACCAGATTTCCTACAACGGGATCTCCTACAAAAACACTGAAATCAATGGTCAGATTGATGAGAAAATAGTTTCCTGCATGATTGAAAATTATGGCATTGAACATGAATTCAAAATAAATACCACTGTTAATCTTCAGAATAAAACACCATCGATAACAGCAACTGCCGATGTTGAAAAGATTAATTTTAAGCTAGGATTAAAAGACTCAACAGATAATATAGTAGCATTTGAAGGTGACTTGAAATTAACCGGGAACTCTATCAATACCCTTGAAGGTAAAATAAATCTAGAACAATTTGAATATTCTCGAAACGGCAAAAAATATCCGTTTAAATTCCTTAAAATCAGCAAAACAGCAACCGAACAAAAACAAAATATAAATCTCACCTCTGATCAATTTGAACTTGCAATTTCAGGAGACTATACTCCTTCTGAATTACCTTTAATATCACAAAAATTAATTCATAGCATTGACCCAATTGACCAATCGCTGTTAGATTCGAGCTTACAATCCGAAAACTTGAATCTAACGATGAAGGTTCATGAAAACAACCAAATCTTACCAATTTTAGTCAAAAAATTATCCTTAGAAAATGGGTTCTTCACTATAAATTATAATATCAAAACAGGTGAGATTACTAATAACAACAATTTAATAGGCCTACAGTATGAAAATATTTCAGCACCACACGTAATTGCTAACATTCATAATAATCAAGACTCTACTGCTCTAAGTTTCAATATTTCAACTGGAGGATTATTGCAAAATGATAGCAGCTTATTTGACCTATTTGAGTTGAAAGGGATGCTCAAAAAAAATGTTATTCATTTTAGTAATATTTCAAAAAAAGGGAAATCCTTAGATATTGATATAAATGGTAGAGCTGTTTATCAAAGTGATAGCATTAAGGTATTTTTTGATCAATCAAAAGTTAAAGTAGATGAAAAACCATGGGTATTGAGGCCTGTAAAAAACCCTAATATTGTTCTTCATGAAGGCACTACTGAATTTCTATACTTTGATTTTAGACATGCAGATGAAATACTATTTGTTGATGCATCCCTAGGAGATCAAGCTAACAAAGCTAATGCAATTATCTCAAATTTTGAACTTGAGAATATTAATCCATTTATAGCTGGATTTGATTTAAGGTTTCATGGCTTAGTCAATGGATATATTGACATATCAGATCGCGAAGGGTTCCCAATTATTGAAACAAACCTATCTATAAAACAACTTCAAATGGATAACGATACATTGGGGGATCTTGAATTGTCTAGTGAAAATGATAAGGGGCTTGCTGTATCAATTGATGGAGATATATCCAATGGAATTCTCAATCAGATGAAAATTAGTGGTGCTATTGATTTTGATAATAAAAAATCACCACTTGATCTTCAGCTTAAAACACAAAAGAGTAGCATTAAACCATTCGAAAAATACCTCGCTGGGCTTATGTCTGATGTGTCAGGATATAGCACAACTGACATTTCAGTTACTGGACCATTGAAAGCACCTAAACTTGATGGTACAATGCACATTGATAGTCTAGATTTCACAATGGACTACCTTCAAACTAATTATACGGGTGATGCTACCATAAAAATTGACTATTCGTCTTTTCATATTTCTAAAGCACAGATAGCAGATAGATTTGGACAAAAAGGGAATATCAGTGGTGACATAAACCATCATAATTTTCATGATTTTAAACTGGATCTTGACATTGACCAACTCCAAAATTTTGAAATCATGAATACTTCTCGAGGGGATAATAGTTTGTTTTACGGAAGTGCCTTTGTAGACGGTTCTGCAAAAATTTCTGGACCAGTTGATAATATTTTCATTCAAGTAAATGCTAAAAGTAGAAAAGGGACTATCATAGAAATTCCTTTAGATGACCTAGAATCTGATCATACCCTTAGTTATGTAAAATTTGTTGATCTGAAAAAAGATATTAAAAAAGAAAAGACTTTTAAAACAGAAGCTGGAATTCAAATGGATTTCAATTTTGAAGTTACCAATGATGCTGAAGTAAAACTCATCTTCGACGAACTTCTTGGTGATAAAATAGAAGCATCTAGCCACGGAAACTTGCGGATGGAAATCAACACATTTGGAGATTTTAATATGTATGGTGGACTAACCATAGACAAAGGAAATTATTTATTTACAGCATTTGATCTCATAAATAAATTTTTCGTTGTAAAGCCTGGTGGAACACTTCGTTGGGATGGGAACCCATACAATGCTAAAATAGACCTTGAAGCTATTAAACGGGAGTACCCAACCCCACTGCCCTTATTATCTGGTACATTATCCTCAGCTGAAGATAGTACTCTTTTCCAGACTGCTATACCTGCTGATTGTTACCTAAAATTAGAGGGGCTATTGTTCAATCCTGATGTCACATTCGATCTAGGATTTCCCTCTCAAACTAACCTAAATACAAATACAAACAGTACTTTAAATACCATCATTAATCGAATTAGGCTGGACCAAGAGGAACTCAATCGACAAGTCTTTGCATTATTAGTTTTAGGTACCTTCATACCTCCTAGCTTTGCAAATAGTTCTAGTCCTGAACTATCTGTAGGAGCAGTAAATACAGGAATCAATAGTTTTAGTGACTTCGCCTCGAGTCAGATTAATAACTGGCTCGGTCAACTAGATACTCGATTTCAATTGGGCGTTGATTATCAGACATCTTATCAGAAAAAAGCAGAATTAATATTATCTCTACGTCGTAAATTTCTAAATGATCGACTAGAACTTTCTTATTCTACAGATGCTGCTGCACAAGGGTCTATTCCTTATGATATTAGTGTTAAATATACCATTGGAGACGACGGAAATCTCAAAGTTCAGGGATTTCAAAAACAAGCCAACGACCCCACAATAGGTAGCATAACTAACGTCAGAACAACTGGGGTTGGACTTTTCTATCGCTATCAATTTGATAAATTCAGATTACGTAGGCGGAAGAAAAAACCAGCTACAAAAAGTAATTAATTACTGAAAATCTGTTGTGAGTTTAAATCGAAGAATTCTCCCGTTACCGGTATCGCATACCCAAAGAATTCTGTTTTTGTAGGCAATAGAAGTTGGACTATTAAACTGAGTAAGTCCGTCTCCTCTACCTCCAAAACTTGCCATTTGATACTTACTGGTAGCTGACCCAACAGGTGGTTTTATTCCTTCAAGACCTGTAACTGTAAATTGGTACAATGAGTCTTTCATCTGGTCTAAAACGAAAATATAATTTGTACCGTCACCCGTAATGATTGTGGAGACAGGTTTTAAAAACTTATCAGGAGAAGTTAAACTTCCATCTGCAATAGTTGTGTCTGTCTCAAAAAGTATTCGAGGCTCATAGCTTGCACCGAAATCAGTCTCTATATAATCAATAACCTGTACCTTGATAGATGTATTCTCAGATAATGAAGTAAATACAAAATGATCTGGTCCGCCTGCCGAAATTTGAGGTGGTTGAACAAAACTCGAAATCCCCATTGGGCTTTTAAAA
>Ga0228662_1000908_pt1 | contig 13194 bp, 8 predicted proteins | sample 76DmetaG_FD_183173 | JGI IMG/M metagenome (GOLD analysis project Ga0228662, IMG submission 183173) | Seawater microbial communities from Monterey Bay, California, United States - 76D | ecosystem: Environmental > Aquatic > Marine > Coastal | place: USA: California | collected 2016-11-10
ATCAGCTACAGAAATTACCTTGAATAGTTACGGTGCTGAGGTTCAATTTGCTTTTTATGCTTTCTCTGATACCACTAATGAAGACAATGATTTATTCATTGATAATTTCCAGATTACTTCTGAAACTTTAGGTACAGTTACGAATACTCTAGAAGGGTTTACCTTGTATCCAACAATTGTAAAAGAAGAACTAAACTTTAGATCTCAAAATAATATAGAGGCTATAACAGTCTTTAACTTATTAGGTCAAAAAGTGTTTTCTGGTGCACCAAATACAAACAACTCGTCTATTAACTTGTCTAAACTAAGACCAGGGATGTATGTTGTAAAAGTGAGTGCTGAAGGAAAAATAGGATCTTACAAGATTATAAAAGAATAACTTTTCTAAAATATCTTATTATAAACGCAAACCGAAAGGTTTGCGTTTTTTTATGCTATTTTTACGCTTGTAATAAAAGCTGAATAGATGGGTTTTTTTAAGAAAATAGACAAGGTGTTTTCATCCTCAAGTAGTTTTCATCTTCTAGATAGAAATGAAGTAGATCTTCACATAGAAGAAAATATTAAAAGTTTAGGAATTGCTAGATATGCAACATCAGACTATGGAGATTTGTACCTTTCTATCAATGAGCTAGGGGGCTTCTTAATGCTAGAAACCATTTTGGTGAGTGCTACCAATGTAAAAACTAAAAAAGGAAGTAAGCTTACTTTTTCTACTGAAGGCGCTTCTCTAAAATTTGACTCTGATGAAGACAGAATAGAATCAGATTATTCTAGTGACGCCAATAGGTATAGTACTAAAGTAGATTATAATATAAGTGAAGAAGAGGCTGAAGTATTTAAAACAACAAAGTACAATTCAGTTTTATTTAAAATTAATGAGCAAGAAATTAATTTTTCTGTGATATAGCTAAACCAGTGAAACCAGTTTTTTCCATAATCATCCCTGTGTATAATCGTCCGGAAGAATTAGACGAATTATTGGCCAGTATTCTTATTCAAGAATACGATGAGGTTTTTGATGTCTATATTATTGAAGATGGATCTTCTGTAAAAAGTGATTTAATTGTAGAAAAATATAAATCTGAGTTATCTATTCACTATTTTGAGAAAGAAAATACAGGACCTGGATCTAGTAGAAATTTTGGTATGCAAAAAGCAACAGGAAATTACTTTATTATTTTAGATTCTGATGTAATTTTACCAAAACACTATCTAGCAACAGTTGCTAAGCAATTAGAGCATAAATATACAGATGCTTTTGGTGGCCCAGATGCAGCGCATCCTAATTTTTCTGTGCTACAAAAAGCCATCAATTATTCTATGACTTCTTTTTTAACTACTGGTGGTATTAGAGGGAAGAAGACTAGTGTTGGGAAATTTCAACCACGTAGTTTTAATATGGGGGTTTCAAAAAATGCATTTGAGATCACTAACGGATTTTCAGACCTGCGAGCAGGAGAAGACATAGATCTTACATTTCGTTTATGGAATCATGGTTTAGAAACTCAGTTAATAGAAACAGCTTTTGTATATCATAAGCGTAGGAATTCTATCTCAAGTTTCTTCCAACAAACCTTTGCATTTGGTGCTGCAAGACCAAAACTCAATAAAATCTATCCAACAACTGCTAAACTCACGTATTGGTTTCCAAGTATTTTTATATTGGGTTTAGACTTGTCTATTTTACTTTTAATTTTTGGAATCTATATTCCTATACTATTATATGGGTTGTACTTTTCTTTGATTGCTCTTGATGCTTCTTTTCGTAATAATTTTAATCCAATAGTTGGTTTATTAAGTATCATAACTTCAGTCACACAATTCATAGGCTACGGACTAGGGTTTTTAGAAGCTATATTCTTTTCAAAAAAATAGTCTAAGCTATACTATCTAAGATACTTTTGATACGATCTATATCAGAAACTGTTTGCGGCGTATTTCCAAAATAAGGATGGGTTTTACTAGAAATGATCTTAGATGCAGAGCTATGAATTTCGCTAAAACCACTATTTTTAAAGTGAATACAATTCTCTGAGTTTATTCCACTTCCGGGAAGTATAGTGAGTTTGTTCTCTGCTATCTTTTGAAGCTCTAATAATAATTCTATGCTATCCTCAGCTTTTTCTTGTTGCCCAGAAGTTAATAGACGATCTACTCCTAAATTTAGTAATTGAAGTAATGATTCTTTTGGTTTTGATACCAAATCAAAAGCTCTATGAAAAGTAAAAGACATGGGTTTAGACAGTTCAATTAATTCTGAAGTTCTTTTGATATCTATGGTGTTATCTTCATGCAGTACTCCAGCAACTATTCCAGCACAACCTAAGTCTTTACATAGACGGATGTTTTCTTTCATGATGTCAAATTCTTTACCAGAGTAGGTAAAGTTTCCACTTCTTGGTCTAATTAAGACATGAACAGGAATGTCAATATCTGCCATTACTTTCTTCAGCAATCCATATGAAGGGGTAGTTCCACCAACAGAGATTTCAGAACATAACTCTATACGATGTGCTCCAGCAATGTTTGCATTAACAGCAGATTGATAGGAGTTGGCACAAATTTCTAGGATCATATTACTCAATAATTATTTCATCGATAAAAGTCCATGCTTTATGGCCTGCACCTTGTTTTCCTTTTGGAATTGTACCATAATTTTTTACAATAATATCTAATTTTTTAACGGGTGTAGATTTTAATTCATAGGAGTAATTTACTAACAAATTATTTTTTTCTTCTATGATTCTAATATCATTAACAGTTTTTCCATCTTCTAGATAAAAACTGAAACCAATTTCGTTTGGTGCATAAATCCACTGACCATGACCATTATAAAATCTAGTAGAGATCGTTTTAATATTTTTTGGGCTGTCAAATTCTATGGTAATTATAATATCTTCTCCTGAAAAACCAAGCCATTCCCGGTCTCCATAACGTTTGTTATTTCCAGAAATACCATTTATTAAAGCATCTTTTCCTCCAGCATTGTAAGCTGGGTGTGGTTCTTTATCTACTGCTATTTTAGCACCAACTCCTTTGTGTAAATTAATTTCTTGTTCAAAAATAGCTCCTAATGCAGTTTTTTTTGAATTCAAAACTACTGCTTTAATATGCATTGATGTATCTACGGTAATTGGAGTTGAATATAATTTTGAAGGAAACGACCTATCTGTAGAATAGTATATTGGATAGCTAGAGGAAGTAGTATTTAATTCATAAGTTACACGATCACTTAAATGAGTTAATTTACCATTTACGGAATAGATATGGTTAGCATAGTTTACATCTAATTGATCTAATCTTTTTTGATACTGTTCTAATCTATATATAAAATCTGAATAATTTTTATTTTCAGGAGAAGACCAGAGTACTTCACTTAAAGCTACTGCTCTTGGAAAAGCCATGTATTCTACTTGCTTTTCAGTTTTCATATATTCTGTCCATACATTTCCTTGTGCACCCAATACATAGGTAGCTTCTTTGTCAGTTAACTCTTCTGGTATAGGATTAAAATGATATACTTTTTCTAAAGGTAAAAATCCACCTATAGCTAGAGGTTCATTTTCATTTTCCGATTGATAATGATCAAAATAACAGTGAGAACCCGGCGTTAAAATAACATCATGCCCTTCTTTTGCTGCTTGAACAGCACCACTAGTTCCTCGCCAAGACATCACAGTTGCATTAGGTGCTAAACCACCTTCTAGAATTTCATCCCATCCAATAATTTGTTTTCCCTTGGTATTGATATATTTCTCCATCCTTGCAATAAAATAACTTTGCAAGCCGTGCTCGTCTTTCAGCCCCTCTCTTTTTATGAGTTTTTGACAGTGAGTACAATTTTTCCAGTTTGTTTTTGGGGCTTCATCTCCGCCAATATGAATATATTTTCCAGGAAATAATGCCACAACTTCATCTATGACATCTTCCAAAAACTTAAAAGTACTTTCTTTTGGACAATACACTTCATCAAAAATACCCCATTTTGTGGCTACTTCCACCTGTTCTCCAGAACAGCCTAATTCTGGGTAGGCTGCAATGGCAGCTTGCGAATGCCCCGGCATTTCAATTTCTGGGATAATAGTTACTTGTCTTGTTTTTGCATAAGCAACCACTTCTTTTATTTGTTCTTGTGTATAAAATCCTCCGTAGGGTTTGCCATCAAATTGGTGAGGCTGGTCATTGTAATGACCAATTAAGGTTCCTTTTCTATAGGCTGCTATTTCTTGAAGTTTTGGATATTTTTTTATTTCTATTCGCCAGCCTTGATCTTCGGTCAAATGCCAATGAAAAGTATTCATCTTCAGCCTAGCCATTAAGTCTATATACTTCTTTATAAAATCAACAGAAAAAAAATGTCGGCCCACATCTAAATGCATTCCTCTGTATTTAAATTGAGGTTCGTCTTGTAGTTCTAAGCAAGGAATTTTAATAGCTAGACCATTTGATTTAATAGGCATTAATTGCAGTAAACTTTGAACAGCATAAAAGGCACCTTTGGCATTTTTTGATTTAATGAAAATATTTTGTTCATTAATTTTTAATTCATACCCTTCCTCACTAGTAATAGTATCATTGATTGTAAAAATAATTTTTTTTGTATCCTTTTGTCTATTGAAGACAATTTGATAGTGTTCTTCTAAATAGATTTTAAAATAATCCGAAACTTCACTTAGTTCAGTATCTGAAATTAAACGAATATTTTCATCTAAAATAAAAACTCCTTCACCTAACTGTTGAAATAGAGGTTTTGGAATAATTCCAATTTCTTTTTGCTGAATACTATCTTGACTGCAACTAAAAAAAAGAGAAATAATTAAATACAGTAAAAAATTTGAATGTTTCATTTTTAGTATCTTCGATTTTATAAAAATAAGAATATCAGCTCAATGAGGTTTAAATACTTTCTATTATTTCTTTATTCCATGGTTTTTTTATCATGTAATAAAAAAGAATCTCCCAATATAGTAATAAAATCAGCTCCTTTAATTTCTTTTGTAGATCCTTTTATCGGAACAGGTGGTCATGGTCATACTTACCCTGGAGCTTCAATGCCATTTGGAATGATGCAGTTAAGCCCAGATACTCGATTAGACGGCTGGGACGGTTGTTCTGGATATCATTATTCTGATGATGAAATTTATGGTTTTTCGCATACACATCTTAGTGGAACAGGAGTATCTGATTATGGAGATATTTTATTAATGCCAACAAATCAAGCTATTTTAAATAATGGAGCTAATGGTGAAAAAGGGTATAAATCTAAATTTTCTCATAAAAATGAAGTTGCACAGCCGGGATATTATAAAGTTCACTTAGAAGATACCAATATAGATGTAGAATTAACGGTTTCTAAACGAAGCGGAATGCATAAGTATCAATATCCATCTCCTGAAAATCAATTATTAATACTAGACCTAGAACATAGAGATGAATTAAATGGCTTTAAAATATCTATCATTAATGAGAAAGAAGTAAGTGGTTTTAGATACTCTAAAGCTTGGGCAACAGATCAGCGTTTATTTTACCATATTGAGTTTTCACATCCTGTAAAAGATGCATTAAGAGATTATGAAGTAGCCCCAACAAAAGAAAGTTTTGAGTTTATTAATCCAAATAATGAACCTGTTTATGTTAAAATTGGAATTTCAGCAGTAGATGAAAAAGGCGCGAAACAAAATTTAGAACAAGAAATTGGAAAAAAGTCTTTTGAAGAGGTTAAAAAAGAGACACAACAAACATGGGAAAGTCAATTAGGTAAAATAGTAGTTGAAGACAATAACCAAACCAATAAAGTTAATTTTTACACTGCAATGTATCACAGCATGCTAGCTCCAAATTTATATCAAGATGTAGATGGTAGATACCGAGGAATGGATTTAAAGATTCACGAAACCAATGATTTTAAGTACTACACTGTTTTTTCTCTTTGGGATACCTACCGTGCAGCTCACCCTTTGTATACCATTATAGAACAAGAGAGAACCAATGACTTTATTAATACCTTTTTAGCAAAATTTGATGAAGGAGGTATTATGCCTATTTGGGATTTGGCAGCTAATTATACGGGGTGTATGATAGGGTATCATGCAGTTCCTGTGATAGCAGATGCCTATCTAAAAGGAATTCGAAATTATGATGCCGATAAGGCTTTAAAAGCAATGAAACACTCTGCTACTAGAGATAAATTAGGACTAGATTCCTATAAAAATATTGGATTTATTCCAGTAGAAAAAGAATCAGAATCGGTTTCCAAAACACTAGAGTATGCTTATGATGACTGGACAATTGCTCAGATGGCTAATTCTATGGGTGAACAAGAAGATTATAAAACTTTTTTAGAACGCTCTCAAAACTATAAAAATGTATTTGACCCAACTACTAAGTTTATGAGAGGAAGGTTTAGAAATACTTGGTTTGCACCCTTTGACCCTTATGAGGTAAACTTTAATTATACGGAGGCCAATTCTTGGCAATATAGTTTTTATGTCCCTCATGATATCACTGGTTTTATGAATTTACAGGGAGGAAAAGATCAGTTAGAAAAACAATTAGATAAGCTATTTATTGCTGATGATAAAACTTCCGGTAGAGCACAGGCTGACATTACAGGATTGATAGGGCAATATGCTCATGGTAACGAACCTAGTCATCATATGGCCTACTTATATAATTTTGTAAATAAACCTTATAAAACCCAAGAAAAAACACGTCAGATTTTAACTGAATTATACACTAACTCACCAGATGGAGTTTCTGGAAATGAAGATTGTGGTCAAATGAGTGCTTGGTATATTTTTTCTTCCTTAGGTTTCTATCCTGTTACTCCAGGATCTAATCAATACATTATTGGAAGTCCTTTGTTTTATAAAGCAACCATTCATTTAGAAGATGGGAAGTTATTTACTGTAGAAGCTAAAAACAACTCTTTAGAGAATAAATACATCAAAAATGTGCAGCTTAATAACAAGGCTTATCCTTATTCTTACCTTAAACACAGTGATATTGTAAATGGAGGGAATTTAGTTTTTGAAATGACAGATCGTCCCACAAATTGGGGAACAAGTGATGATTTTATTCCTTCAACAGAAATTAAAGATCATAAAATAATTCCTGCACCTTTTATCAAAAAAGGAGATATTGTTTTTAAAGGGAGTACACAAGTAGAATTAGCGTCTGCTGATAAAGATGCTGATGTATTTTTTAGATTAGGTTATAAAGGAGGGTTTATAAAATATACAAAACCTTTTGTTATAGATGATTTTATAAACCTTTCTGTATATGCTCAGAAAGCAGGTGAAAAAAGTGCTGTTATCTCAACTGATTTTTATAAGAAAGATCCCAATCTTACAATTAAATTATACACAGATTATGAAAACCAGTATAATGCTGGAGGAAATGATGCCTTAATTGACGGTATTTTAGGTACAGAAGATTTTAGGACAGGAACTTGGCAAGGGTATTCTAATACAGACCTTCACGCTATTGTTGATTTAGGTAAAGTGAAGCAAATAAATAATGTGAAAATATCATTTTTAAGAGATCAGCGATCTTGGATATTTCTCCCTAAAGATTTGAAAATACTTACTTCTTCGGATGGGGTGAATTTTAATAAATATCATAATTTTAAGTTCAATTTACCCACAAATACAGACGATATAAAAATTAAAACTATTGATTTTTCTAAATCAACAAAGGCTCGATATATAAAAGTTATGGCAAAAAATTATGGTGATGTCCCAAAATGGCATATCGGAGCCCCTTTTGATGGTAAAGCCTGGATATTTGTAGATGAAATTCAAATAAAATAGTAAAAAATGAAAAGAAGAAACTTCCTTCAAAAAGCATCGTTGTCTACTATAGGCGTAGTAGCTTCTGCTTCTGTGGTTGCTTGTAATGCAAACAAAGAAAAAAACAACTCTGGTAGTATAGTGAATTCAATTAGTGTAAAACCTATAGTAATTGCAACATGGAACGTGCCAAATGCAACAGCCAAAGCGTGGGAGGTTATAAATAATGGAGGAACCTCTTTAGATGCTGTAGAACAAGGCTGTATGATTGAAGAAGCGGATGTAAAGAATTCATCTGTTGGTAAAGGCGGATTGCCAGATCGAGACGGAAATGTGACCCTAGATGCTTGCATTATGGATAAAGATGGAAATTATGGTGCAGTGATGTGTGTGCAAAATATTACACATGTAATTTCTTTAGCTAGAAAAGTGATGGAGCAAACACCTCATGTTATCCTTGCTGGAGAAGGTGCTGAGAAGTTTGGCTATGATTTAGGGTTTACAAAGGAGAACTTATTAACTGAATCCTCAAAAAAAGCATGGGAGAAATGGAAAGAAACCTCCGATTATAAACCTATTATAAATATAGAAAATCATGACACCATTGGAATGTTAGCTATAGATATAAACGGAGATATTTCGGGTGCATGCACCACAAGTGGTCTTTCCTATAAGATGGCAGGTAGAGTTGGTGATTCTCCTATTATTGGTTCAGGTTTATTTATAGATAATGAAGTGGGTGGTGCCACAGCTACAGGAATGGGAGAAGAGGTTTTAAAAACAGTAGGTAGTTTTTTAATTGTTGAACTGATGCGTCAAGGAAAAACACCACAAGAAGCTTGTGAAGAAGCAGTGAGAAGAGTGGTAAAGAAATCAGGAAATCGATATAAAGATTTTCAAGTAGGATTTATTGCTTTGAATAAAAAAGGAGAAACAGGCGCTTACTGTATTCATGAATGGTTTAGTTATAATGTTTACAAACATGGAGAAAACAACAATTATAAATCAGCATATTATAACAAAGCTTAATTATGTCTTCAAATAAATCATACAAAAGTGCACTAGTTTTTTTAACCACCTTATTTTTTCTGTGGGGTTTTATTACGGTATTGGTAGACAGTCTGGTTCCAAGATTAAAAGATGTTTTTGAAATGTCTTACGCTAAAACAGTTTTAGTTCAGTTTGCTTTTTTTACAGCATTTTTTGTTGTCTCAGTTCCTGCTGGAGCAATTTTGTCTAAAATAGGCTATAGAAAGGGAATCGTCTTAGGATTAGTAGTTATGGCTATAGGCTGTTTGTTTTTTTATCCAGCTGCAGAATTCAGAAACTTTACTATTTTTCTAATTGGGTATTTTACATTAGCTGGAGGGATTACGGTACTTCAAGTAGCCGCCAACCCATATGTAGCCTTGTTAGGTTCTGAGGACGGTGCTTCAAGTAGATTAAATTTATCACAGGCTTTTAATTCTTTAGGAACGACTATAGCTCCTGTTGTAGGAGCTTTATTTTTACTAAGTGATTCTGTAAAAACCTCAGAAGAAATTAATGCATTATCTACCATGGAGAAAGTAGATTATTATGCAGCAGAGGCGGCGACCGTTCAAACACCATTTTTACTAATAGCAACTTTTATTGGTGTATTGGCAGTTATTTTTGCATTTATAAAATTACCAAAAGTAATGCAGGAAAGTCCTAAAGGCGGGTATTTATCTTTATTAAAGAATAGATTAATGCTTATGGGAGCTCTAGGTATTTTTGTATACGTAGGAGCAGAGGTTGCTATCGGTAGTTTTTTGGTGAATTATTTTGATGATATGAATTTAGCTGTAATTGTTGCTGAAAATGATACAATGATGAATATAGCCAATACCATCGCAAGTACGTTTAATAAAACATTTTCAAACTCAGACCCAAAATCATTGCTTGGAATTTTTATTATTTTTTACTGGGGAGGTGCTATGATTGGTCGTTTTGTTGGAGCCTATCTCACAAAAATAATTGCTCCTGGCAAGGTCTTGAGTGTTTTTGCATTACTGGCTATTCTTATGATTGTCGTCTCAATCAATACACAAGGATTACTATCTATGTGGTCTATTTTAGCGGTAGGATTGTTTAATTCTATTATGTTTCCAACCATATTTACATTAACATTAGAGGGGTTAGGAGAACTAAAAGCCCAGGCTTCTGGACTCCTTTGTATGGCTATAGTAGGAGGTGCAATAATTCCATTTGTATTTGGTAGTTTGATTGATAGTTTTGGATTTAAAACAGCATTTATATTAACTTTAATATGTTATGGATACATTGTATACTTTGGGAAGCTTAAATCTAACTCTCTTATTGAAGAGTAAGTTAATTTCGACAAAAAAAATCCCGAAACATGTTTCGGGATTTTTTTTGTCGAATAAATAAATTATTTTTTTTGTTTTGCTTGTTGTTCCTGAGCTTGCTTCATAGCATCGTCTAAACGTTGTCTAAATTTACTCTTTTTCTTTTCAGGACGTTTTTTGTTTTCTTCAATTTGAGCATGAATCTTAGCTTCGTCAATCACATAGTTTTTAATTACTAACATAATAGTAATGGTTAGTAGATTAGAAACAAAATAGTATAAACTTAAGCTACTAGCATAGTTATTAAAGAAGAATAACATCATAATAGGAGAGAAGTAAATCATATACTTCATCATTTTACCCATATCTGGCATTCCTTCCTGAGTTGGAGCTTGCATGTTCATTTGCTGACTCTGGTTCATTTTCATGTAAAAGAATATTGCAATAGAAGCAAGTATAGGAAATAAACTTACGTGATCTCCATAAAAAGGAATCTCAAAAGGTAAGTTAAAAACAGTATCATAGGATGACAAATCATTAGCCCACAAAAAGCTTTTACCTCTTAATGCTATATTTGAAGGGAAAAACTTAAATAAAGCAAAGAATACAGGCATTTGTAATAACGCAGGTATACAACCAGACAACATACTCACTCCAGCTTTTCGTTGAACTGCCATGGTTTCTTGTTGGCGTTTCATCGCATTTTCTTTACCAGGATATTTTTCATTTAATGCATTTAATTCTGGACGAATTACTTTCATTTTTGCACTTGATACATATGATTTGTATACAAGTGGAGACATAATAATTCTGACTACGATAGTCATTAAAATTATAATTAAACCGTAATTACCCATAAAACCTTCAAGCATTCCAAAAATAGGTATGAATATCCATCGGTTAATTGTTCCAAAAATACCCCAACCTAAATCAGCTGTTTCGTTAAGGTTTGTACCTTCATACTTGGATAGCTTTTTATAATCAGATGGTCCATAATACCACTTCATATTGTAATTCAATTCTCCATTTGTTAATTCTAATGGAGTATTTAAACTATATTTTTTTGTAAATACACTATCTATTGCTTCGTCTTTAACCAAATCTTGTGAGGCGATAGCTGCATTGTTAAAAGGGGTATCAGATACTAAAATAGATGAGAAAAAATGCTGCTTATAAGAAACCCAATCTACATTATTTACAAGATCATTATCTTCTACACCCAAATAGTCTACCTCATTATCAGACTTGTAGTAAAAATAAGAGTACATCGTATTTTCAGTTCGTAAACTTTTCTCGTGACGATATCCTTTTAAAGACCAATCTAAATTGATAGTGTTAGATGAATTTATAATAGTACTTAACCCTTGAGATCTCACAGCAAAGTTTACCATATAATCATCGGTCATCTCATATCTGTATTCTAAAAATTGAGTGTCTGAAACTTTCAATTTCATAGAGAGAACTTTCGAGGAACCATTATTAGAAAATGTTGGCTCAAAAAATAAGTCTTTGGTATTTAAAATTCTGTTGTCTGTAGTGCCAAAATTAATATTAAAACTCGCATTATTGTCTTTAATCATGTGAAGAGGTAATGAATCATGAGTTTCATAACCTTTAATAACGGCTTCAATAATTTGTCCTCCTTTATTATTTATTTTTAGAAGTAATAATTCATTTTCTAGAGTAGTTGTTCCTTCCTTACCATTTATAACACTGCTTGCAAAAGCACCAAGTTGGTTTTGTAAATTAGCTAGTTTTAAAGAATCACTTTCAACTATAGGGTAAGTGCCTGTTGATGAGTTAGTCTCGTTTTTTGAAGCCTCTGTTACTTGCTCTGTAGTAGTTTTAGTGTTTTGATCAATTTCTGGTTGGTTAGAACTCATCCACCAAAAAAGAATACCTCCTATAAGAATCATTCCTATAAAGGAATTAATATCAAATTTTTTTTCTTCCATATATTTTAAAATGTCAAGTTGTCATTTTTGCTCTAAAAAAAATCAAAAGCGATGACAAATGTAATAAAATGACTCCTCATAGGAGGAATATCAATGTTTTAATTAACTATATTAATGTATTGCAAACAGTATTCCACTATTTAGAATGTTGAAGAGCAGCTTTCACAAAATCAACAAATAAAGGATGTGGATTTAAAACAGTACTCTTGTATTCTGGGTGGTATTGTACTCCTACAAACCAGGGGTGATTTAGAATTTCAATAATTTCTACTAACCCTGTTTTTGGATTTACTCCAGTAGTTTGCATTCCTTTGGCTCTTATTTGTTCCAAATACTCATTGTTAAATTCATAGCGATGCCTGTGACGTTCACTAATAATTGCTTTATTGTAGGCTTTAAAAACATTAGATTCTTCTGAAATTTCACAATCCCAAGCTCCCAATCGCATGGTGCCACCTTTTTTAGTAACCTCTTTTTGATCTTCCATTAAACAAATTACAGGATGTGAAGTATGTTCGTTCATTTCTGTAGAGTTTGCTTCTGTTAAACCTAAAACATTTCTAGAGTACTCTATAACAGCCATTTGCATTCCTAAGCAGATTCCAAAAAATGGAATATTATTCTCTCTTGCATATTGAACCGCTTTAATTTTACCTTCAATACCTCGATCTCCAAACCCAGGAGCAACTAAAATTCCATTTAGTCCCTTTAAGTGTTCAGAAACATTTCCAGGAGTTAGATCTTCTGAATGAATCCAGCGAATAGAAACTTTAGTTTCATTTGAAGCGCTTGCATGAATTAATGCTTCAGTAATAGATTTGTATGAGTCTTGTAATTCTACATATTTACCAATAAGACCAACTTCAACTGTTGATGTTGGGTTTTTATATTTTTTTAAGAAGTTATTCCAAATGGTTAAAATTGGTTGTTTCTTTTCACTTAACTGGAGTTTTTTTAGAACAACTGTGTCTAGGCCTTCTTCAAACATTAAGTTAGGAACATCATAAATTGTAGATGCGTCTAAAGATTGAATTACATCCTCTTTTTTTACATTACAAAATAATGCTAATTTCCTTTTAATATCATCAGAAATTTCATGTTCAGTTCTACAAACTA
>Ga0228662_1000929_pt1 | contig 13049 bp, 17 predicted proteins | sample 76DmetaG_FD_183173 | JGI IMG/M metagenome (GOLD analysis project Ga0228662, IMG submission 183173) | Seawater microbial communities from Monterey Bay, California, United States - 76D | ecosystem: Environmental > Aquatic > Marine > Coastal | place: USA: California | collected 2016-11-10
GTGGGGGTGCCACGCAATTTACCAAGGAGTTGCACATGCAACATATTATCAGTAACGCCGTTGCGCGTTATCCACGACTAAACGGAACATATAAATTCGACAGCGGCGAAATGCGGTCTGTGAAATGCGATGCATTAGACGATGGAGCCGCCTATGATATGTCATTTATTATGACGCCGGATCAGGCCAAGCAGCTACATTCGCTCTGCATGGAAGCGTATAACAATGCCGCGTCTATGGACAGCAAAAAGAAGTGGCCTGAAAAGCCGTCAAACTTGCCATATAAAAAAGGCGATGATGGCGAAATAATCGGCAAGGCAAAACTAAAAGGCGCGTATGGCATGGAAAAAACCAGCCCGCCGCGTCAGGTAGATGCCCAGCGCAATAAGCTGCCGGATGACTTTATGCTGACGTCAGGCAGCAAGGTAAATGTGGCCGTGACGCTTGTGCCGTACAATACTGGATCAATCAACGGCATTAGCTTGAGATTGCGCGCTGTTCAGGTGCTTGAATTGGCCGAGCTTCAGCATGGCGCTGATCCATTCGATGCTGTGATCGGGGGCTACACAGCCGCAGCAAGCCCAGCGGAAGATGATCCGTTTGCATTACCGCCAGCAAGCCCAGCGCCTGCCACGGCAGCGCCTCAATCGGCGTCGGATTCATTCGATGATGAAATACCCTTTTAGCATATAAAAAAGCCCCGCCCGAACAGTGCGAAACCTAATCGGGCGGGGCAACCAGAAGCAGAGGTATGCACGATTATGTTAAATAATTTAAGGCAGGATAGCAAGTTTCCCACCGCGCATTGGGCCGAATGGGGCAACGAGATAGTTAAGCTCCTTAACCTAAAACAAACCAGCAAGGGAGAGCATCATGGGGCATGTCCGAATTGCGGCGGCAAAGACAGGTTTTGGATAAAAGAGTTCAATGGCGAGGTCATGGTTAATTGCAGGCAATGCAATGATTTTAAGGCCATACAAGAAGCATTGCGCAGCCAAGGATTATGGCCCGACGCAAATAAAATGCCGGATCTTGCAAGGCCGCAAAATAAAGCCATAGAATGGCCAGCGCAGGGGGAACAAATAATGCCGGAAATCGAGCAAGCGCAGCAAGCGCAGGAAGCGGAAACGCACCCGTATCTGGTACGCAAAAACGTACAGCGTCATAACGCTATTATTGACGGGCCTGATCTGCAAATACCAATCATTGACGTGACGGGCAGACGCCAAGGCGTGCAGTTTATCGACGAGGACGGCAAAAAGAAATTTTCGTATAAGATGCCGGTCAATGGTAATTTCTCCGTGATCGGCGGGCCAATCAGGGATTTTGCATATATTGCTGAAGGCTGGGCAACGGCGGCAAGCATCGCGCAGGCAACGGGCAAGCCAGTCGTGTTCGCGCTAAACGCGGGCAATATACATAAGGTCGTGGCGGGTCTTAGGGAAGCCAAGCCGGACGCAACGCTGGTGGTGGCGGGCGATAATGACGAGGCTGGCATAAAAGCAGCGGAGCAAGCATTTGCTGAGCATGGCGTTGAATATATTTTGCCGCCAAGCGAAGGCACAGATTTCAATGATCTTTGGGTTACGCAAGGGCCAGAGGCCACGCGCAAAGCACTAACCGTGCATAACTTGCTGGATGAGGTGTTTTTCCCAGAAGATGCGCAGGCCCAGCTTTCAAGAAATTATCTGGTCAAAAAATGGCTGGGCGAAGGGCAAATGTCTGTCCTATATGGGCCGAGCAACACAGGCAAATCATTCTTTGCGCTAGATATGTCGTGGCATGTGGCGGCAAGCAAGCCGTGGAACGGATGCAAGGTGCAAGGCGGCAGCGTGCTATACTTAGCAACGGAAGGCGGCAATGCGTTTCATAATCGGATCGTTGCGCTGCGCCAAAAATACCCAGAGCATAAAGATGTAAAGCTGGCTGTCAGACCGTCGCCGGTCAATTTGCTTGACCCAAACGCGGATCTTGAAAAGCTGGCCAAGCTGGTGCGTGAAGTATCGCGCAAGCACGGGCCAGTGCGTATGATTGTGGTGGATACGTTATCGCGCAGCATGGCGGGCGGCAATGAAAATGCGCCGGATGATATGACAAGATTTATCGGCAACGTGGATGCGCTGCGCCAAGTAACGCTGGCGCATATTATGATCGTGCATCATAGCGGCAAGGATAAAGCAGCGGGCGCGCGTGGCCATTCAAGTTTGCGCAGCGCAACGGATGCCGAAATTGAGCTAGATCACGATGCGGAAACAAACATTCGCTACGCGATAGCCACGAAGCAGCGCGATATGGAAACCGGCGCAAGGTTTGATTTTGTGCTGGACGTTGTGGAATTAGGGCAAGACGAAGACGGCGATGCCGTCACGACTTGCACCATATCAGAGGCCAGCGCAGAGCAAATTGAGGAAGCCAGCAAGCCAAAGATAAGCGGCAAAAATCAGCTATTGCTTAAGCGGTGTTTTACGCAGCTGCGCGGTGAACGCGTCGGGCAACCAAACCCAGCGGGCGCAGGATTTCCAGAAGCAAGCGCCTACTGGACGATTGACGAAGAAGTTTTGCGGGATCATTTCAAGGGCAAAATCACCGGCGCAACCAATCCAAACCAGTCTTATACGAGGTCAATAGATGCGCTGATTGCGGGCGGTCATTTGGTCAAAAATGAGGGTTTGGTATGGTTTACGGGCAAAGATGGGCGGGTGAAGGATTAGACGGCAAAATGAAAAGGGATAACATTTGATAACGTTTTGCGAGGCCAATGAAATCAATGGGTTACGGGTAAAAATGTTATAAATGTTATTCAATGTTATTAAGAATGGTATAACTTTGGCTAAATGCTGTGAAATCTAGCAACATTAACATTTACCTTAAGGTAATGTTATTGTTTGCTAGATTGCATAGCTGCGGTTTTGCCAAGGTAAAATTTAGATGAATAAAAAGGGTTTGGAAAAATGGCTGGATCGTATGTTTGCTGAAGGTAAAGCGGTGGCATATCCTCGCGGGCATTTTGTCGGGCGTGAATGGTGCAGGTCGTTTGATGAAAAATTGGCAAGCTGTTCGACGCTTGCCGAATTGGAGGGGTTCGCTAACCGGCGCAGGTTTGATGCAAGCTTGCCGCGTTGGACGGCAGCAGAGCGCGCAGAAATATTGAAGCGCAAAATTAAATTGGAAAAAGGGAAACGAAAATGAATATGGATACGACACGCGGCAAGGTGCTGGCGAAAGCGGGAACGCTAGTGCATGGGTCACGCAATCGGGATTACGGGCCGCCGCAGGAAAACTTTCAGCGCATAGCGGTTATGTGGAATGCATATATTGCGGGAAAAGAAACGCTAACCGCGTCGGACGTGTGCATGATGATGGGGCTGCTAAAGATTAGCCGCGTGTCGCATCAGGTGGACGCGGATGGATTCGTGGATTTGGCGGGATATGCTGCGCTTGGCGCGGAGTGTGCTGCGGTATATATAGAAGATGGCGATTGGAAGCCCGTAGAGGGGCCATAGAGGCGCGAAACGATGCTGCGGGCTAGGGTGGGTGCTGAATTGGGCTTACGTGGTTCTGTTCGGGGTTTTATGGGGCTTGATCTTTAGGCTGTTCTGGCCTAGCTTTTGACAAGCGTAGTTTCCTCCCTGTCTGCGCTTGTCGCGCCTTGATTGCTCTTTACCTCATATCAGCGACACACTGGACCATGTAAGGCAAAAGCTTTGCATGGTCTTTTTTTTGGGATAGCGTGGGCAAATGATAAAGCTAACGCTGATAATGCCGGTTGAAAATAACGAGGAAGCGGAAGCGGAATTGGACGCGCTGGCCGAATATATTGAAGAACGCTTGACTGACGGGTCAAGCGTTCAACAAATTGCGCAAAGCATGGTGGAGGCTTTGGCGGGCCTAGCCGATGATGACGTCAGCGCAATGCTACATTAATCAGATTTTGCCTTGCGTGGCCTGCCGCGTTTCTTTGGTGGATCTTGGCTTGCGCGTTCTTCCGCTGCTAGATCGTGCCAATGTGGTTTAATCTCGAAATTAAGAAACTCGTCAAGGTTATTGCGGGCTGTGGCGAAATCGTCAACAGCAGACATCAAAAGATTATTGTAGCAAAGCTGCTGCCTGTTGCTTAGCATAATAGAAGACGCGCTGGAAACCAAAGCATAAACGCCAGCGTCTATTTCATCTTCGTCAAGCTCATCAAGCAAATACTCTAAACGCCGAGATGAATCTAACATTTCGCGCGCTGTTGATAATCTGAAATCAAAATCAATCTCATATATATCCTCAAGAAACTCGCTTAACGCGTCTCTAGCTGCTGTTGCGCGCTTAATTAGCTCTGGATCAAGCCCGCGCAATACTTCTGCGCGCTGCTCGTATTTTGCGATTAAATCGATAAAATATGTGCCTTCTCTCATTTGCTAGACTCCTGTTTTGACGATGGTTGCGATAATTGCCGCGATAATTGGCGCGGCAAAGAGGATTGCGCCGCCCGCGATGTCATGCGGGCGAATTGATTTGATGATTGCGATAAGCTCGGGGCGGGTCATTGGGTGGCCTCCAAAAGAATTGGAAGCCAAACCAAATAGGACATTGAGCCGAATAGATGCAGCAAGAATAAGCAAGCGGCTATTTTGTGTAATATGGGCATCATGCGGCCTATCCGTGCGCTTTATGTAGAATCAAATTACGCTTGCCGGTAAGCTTGCGGCCGATGGCTAAAGCTGCGTCGCGTATAGCGCTTTCACCACGGCCGCCAAAGCGTTTGTCTAAGGCAATGCCAGCGTTTGCAATGGCCTCGTCTATTGCTGCGCTTTCCTTGCAGTAGCCGCTGCCGGTTGCCTTGCCATAGCCTGACCCGTGGTTATCAGCGCTATGAAACCAAGCGCAACAATGAAAGGTGTAACCGGTTATATAAGTGCGAAAAATTGCAATACTTCGGCCTGTCTTTGGCTCTATCACGGCCAGCTCACTGGAAAAGCCGTTATTGACGCGCTCACGCTTTGCGCCTATTTCGTTGTCTTGCAGGTTGACTGATAATACTTTCATTTTATTTGTCTCCGTGTTTTATGTTGTTATATCTTAGTGATATCTGATTGCTATCATGTAGTCAAGTGTAAATTTACTGACGCATGGCAAGGCAGCGCCGTTAAGCGCTGCTAAGCGATGGGTCATGCGAGCCATTGAATCTCTTTTGTTTTCGCGTCCTTAAAGATTGCAGAAGCTAAAATCGAGCGCGCATAAACTTGCTTAGAAGCGCTGCCTAAATTGGCCGTGGGGAAGTCTTCTTCTGCCAGCGTGATACATCCCATTTCGCCGCTTTTACTGATAAACTCAGCACATGTGCCATTCCCAAAATCCGTAATTGTGGCGATGTAAACTGCGCCGTCTGCGATTGCGTTTGCAAAATAAGTTTTCATTATCTTTATCTCCGTGTTTTGTGTTGATATCCAAGAGATATCATAGAGATATATAGAGTGCAAGCATAAAATGCAATCAAATGCAAAAAAAGTGACGCGCAACACAGTGAAGCGTCACCACACAGACGCGCGCGCGAATACGCATTTTTTACCAAATGGTCAAATTTTTACCGACTGGTCAAAAGCACATTCTGGCGCGACTCAGGCACAACATGTTGTGTTATGCATAGCCATGCGCTGCGATCATAGCGTAAGTCATTGATATTAAACGCACTTAACATAATAATTATTATGCGCCATGCCTTTAGCCATGCACCAGACGCAACACGGCCAGCTTTTACAGCTTGCAGGCGCAAAGCCCCCCCCGCCAAAGCTTTCTGCCGGTAGTGTTATTATTATACCCTCACACACACAAATCCTGCACCCCCCCTGCACCCCCCTTGCCATCCTTCGCCGCCCCACGTAAAATTTTGCAAAATTTGGGGAAAAGTAAATGGCGGGCAGAGCGTTAAAAAAGCGCATACTAAGCGATGTGGCCAAGCGCGGTGGCATAGACTACATAACGGACAAGGTTGCATCAGGCGTGACTTTGGCCAAGCTTGCTGAAGAATATAAGTGCAGCAGGTCTTACCTAAGCGCGGCCATTAATTCTGTGCCGGACTACCGCGAGGCTTTGGAGCGCGCTAGGAAAGACAGCGCCGATGCTTTTGTTGAGGAAGGCTTGGCCATATTGGATGATCTTACGCACAAGCCTGACCTATCATCGACTGACGTTAGCTTGGCGCGTGAGCGTGTTCATCATCGCCGGTTTATGGCAGGCTCTGCGAACGCTGACAGGTACGGCACAAAGCCTTCGGCTCAGGTGACGATTAGCTTGGGCGACATGCATTTGGATGCGCTGCGTAAGAATAGGTCAAGCATTATTGACGTTACGCCGGAGCCAGACAATGAGTGAAGCGCAGGCAAAACTGATGAAGGATTTTGTGACGCGGTACGCGCAAGATCCTGTGCGTTTTGTTAGGGAGATGCTTGGCGCTGAGCCGCTGCCATATCAGGCAGAGTTTTTGCAAGCCATTGCGGCTGGCGAGCGCAAGATTAGCGTAAGGTCTGGTCATGGCACGGGAAAGTCCACATCCGCGTCTTGGGCTATGCTTTGGTTTTTATTGTTGCGGTTCCCGAATAAGGTTGTTGTGACTGCGCCAACCAGCGGCCAGCTTTTTGACGCGCTGTTTGCCGAGCTTAAACGTTGGATAAATGAGCTGCCTAAAGAAATATCGCAGCTGCTTACGGTGAAGTCGGATCGCGTTGAGCTTGCCGCTGCATCGTCAGAGGCGTTTATATCGGCCCGTACCAGTCGTGCAGAAACGCCAGAAGCATTGGCTGGCGTTCACTCAGAGCATGTTTTGTTGGTTGTTGATGAAGCCAGCGGTGTGCCTGAGAAGGTGTTTGAGGCTGCTGCTGGATCAATGTCGGGCCACAACGCGACCACGATACTTTTGTCTAACCCGACCAGATCCAGCGGAACGTTTTACGAAAGCCAGACAAAGATGGCATCTAGCTGGTGGACGCGTCGGTGGTCATGCGTGGATAGCCCGCTGGTGTCGGAAGAGTTTGTTGACGAGATGCGCGTGAGATACGGCGAACAATCTAACGCGTTTTTGATAAGGGTCATGGGTGATTTTCCTCTTGCCGACGATGATACGATTGTGCCGTATCATTTGGTGGAGAGTGCTATGAAGCGTGATATTGAGCTTGCGCCGAATGCGAAGACTGTGTGGGCCATAGATCCGGCAAGATTTGGTAGCGATAGGACGGCGTTTTGTAAGCGCGAGTCTAACGTTATAACGGAAGTTAAGTCGTGGCAGGGTTTGGATCTGATGCAGACCGTGGGGAGGGTAATGGCTGAGTATGAGGCGTTGCCGCCCAGCCAGCAGCCTGATGAGATACTTGTAGATAGCATTGGCGTCGGCGCTGGTGTGGTTGATAGGTTGCGTGAGCTAGGCGCGCCTGTGCGTGGTGTGAATGTTGCTGAGGCTCCCAGCATGGGCGAGACATATAATAATTTGCGTACTGAGCTGTGGTTTAAGACAAAGGCGTGGCTAGAGGATCGTTCGTGTAAGCTGCCGGAAGATGATGACTTGCGGGCTGATCTAACTGCCATACGGTATAGCTTTACCTCGTCCGGCAAGATGCAAGCCGAGAGCAAAGATAGCATGCGCAAGCGTGGCTTGCGTTCGCCGGATTTAGCTGATGCTGTTTGCTTGACTATGGCGTCAGATGCAGCAACGGCACTGTCAGGCCCGATGATGTCTTGGCGTGGCGCGATACGCAGAAACTTGCGCGGTATAGCCTAATCTTGCTCAATATGTTACGCTGCGCGTAATTTATGGAGATTGTTTTGATGAAAACACCGAAGTTTAAGCCTTGTAAGGGCTGCCCGACACCCGCCGCATGCAAGCGCGCTGGAACGTGTATGGCGAAGAAGCGCATGGGCGCTTACTAGTGATGTGGACGGCGCTGCTTTTGCTTTGCAGCGTCGAGGGTAACTGCTTTTCGTTTGGCAGCCCTGTGATGCAGAGCGAGAGCCAGTGCATACAGTCCATACCAAGCGGGCTGGAATACGCGCGGCAGATGTTTCCTGCGTATCGCGCAACAGATTATCAATGCGTCCAGTGGGGCGAAGGAGCTTAGAATGCCGAAGAAGGGTTTGTACGCTAATATCCACGCAAAGCGTAAGCGCATTGCTGCTGGGTCTGGCGAGAAGATGCGCAAGGTAGGCAGCAAAGGCGCGCCTACCGCGAAGGCGTTTAAGAAATCAGCGCAGACCGCAAAGAAGAAATAGCATGGCGCGCACCAAGTCAGAGAAGATTGCAGCAGCGAAGAAGCGCCACGGGTTCACGGCGGTAAATAAACCGCGACGCGGCGGGCCGAAGAAGTTTGAAGTGCTGGCGGTTGAGGGCGACACGGTGAAGAAGGTTAACTTTGGCGACCCCGCCATGTCCATCAAGAAGGATCAGCCTAAGCGCAAGGCGTCCTACTGCGCACGCTCCGGCGGCATCAAGGGCAAGTCGAGCAAGTTGAGCGCGAATTACTGGTCGCGCAGAGCATGGGATTGTTGATATGGCGACCATAGACATATTTAACCTGTCGCCGCGCGACTTTAATCTGCAGATGCAAGAAGAAGCGATGTATCGCACGCCTGCGGAGCTTGACGAGCTGCGCCGCGAATACCGCAATCGCAACAGCATGGCAGGCAAGCTGATGGGGCTGCTTGCGCCGGAAGAGGGCAAGCGTCGGTCTACGTTTCTGCCGGTAGACGCGCCGCAGGGGATGTCTATATTTGACGCCTTGCGGTCTGGCCAAGCAACGCCTGCCGTGCCGCAGGGTTTGGTGGATCTTATTACCGGCGGCACGCGCGGCGTTGAGTCTGCTAGAGAATACGCGCAAGGTGTGCCGCCACGCGCAGACGCCTTAAACGATGCGCTTGCCATGGCTGGCTTGGCCATGACTGGCGGCGGCGTTGCCGCAAGCGGATTAAGGCCAACAAAGACATCTCTGCCAAGCGCCCCGAAAGAACGCGGAGACATGATCCTAAACATGCTGAAGGAGGGTGAGGCTGCCAACATCACCGACGACATGTTTGACATGGGCGACAGCGTAAAGACAACGCAGCTAAACCAGTATCTGTTTGAAAATTACGACTTGCCGATGGATGCAGATAGCCGCAGCTTACGGCTGTTCCAGATGGGATATAGGCGCGAGGGCATGCATGGCACGTCAAAGGAGCGAGGGGGAGAGTTTGACGACGAGACCCCTGATATATTGGCCTTCAGGCCGTCCGAGCATGGTGCGATTGGAAGCGGTGTTTATGTTGACCCACTTTTAGATGGCCGCATAGGAGCATCACAATACTTTGCGGAGCCAAATCGTCTTGAAGGTGGTGAATCTGGAGCATACTATCCAATCTTGACTAAAGGTAAAATGATGCCTAGCGGAAATTACAAAAGTATGTTTTCGCAAGCCTTAGAGGATCTTGGTAAAAGTGGTGATAAGAGTTTTGAAGCTAGAAAGGCTGCAGACCGCTTAGTAGCGCAAAGAGTTGCCGAGCAAGGCTTTTCTGGCATGGGTGATATTGGCGAATACACAATTATTGACCCCGCCAACATCCGCTCCCGCTCTGCGCGTGCCGACCCCAGACTGGCGCACTTGTCCAATATTATGGCCGCCAACGTTTCAAAACCTGTTGGTCTTTTAGTTTTAGAGCAGCAAGCTAGAGGCAACCAAGCTCTTGGCGATTTATTCAAAAATAGTGGGATTGACATAAACACGGCAACAACCCAGCAGATCCAAAGCATTTTAGATCAAGCCGAGAGACGTGGCATACTAGACCCGCGATCAGCATTTAACCTCAAGAGAGGATTGTTAGACTAATGCCCATAACAACATATGCAGAGCTGCAATCTAGCATCGCAGACTTTCTTGACCGCGATGACCTGACGAGCGTCATCCCGACGTTTATTTCTCTGGCCGAGGCAGACATGAATCGCCAGATACGCCACTGGCGTCAGGAGAAGCGCGCCAACGCCAACATTGATACGCAGTATAGCGCCGTGCCGTCTGACTTCTACGAGGTCATACGGATGTATATTACCTCGGGCAACACGCAGCCGCTTGAGCTGCTGAGCCAGTTTCAGCTATTGGAGCGCAAGCAGCGCACGGCCAACGCAACATACGAGCCGCGCTACTACGCGATCACGGCTGGCGAAATCGAGGTGTTCCCCGTTCCCGATGGCACATATTCGACGGAGCTATATTACTACGCCAAGATCGGCGCGCTGTCAGACAGCAACACGTCTAACTGGCTGCTGGAATACTTCCCCGACGCCTACCTATACAGCTCGCTTGTGCATTCTGCGCCGTATTTGAAAGACGACGCGCGCATCCAAGTTTGGGCGTCTTTGCAGGCGAACGCGATTGGTGGTATAAATGCAGACAATGATAAAGCGAAATTTGGCGGGTCTGGTCGCCGCATGAAGATAAAGGCGTATTGAGATGAGCTTCACCAACACCTTCGAGACAACCGTCCTGACATGGGCGTTCACCACCAACAGCGCGACACGCCCGACCGAGTGGCACACCGCGCTATACACTGTTGCACCATCCGATACCGGCGGCGGCACAGAGGTATCCGGCGGCGGCTACGCGCGTCAGGCTACGGCGTTCACCGTGTCAGGCAACACGGCCACAAATAGCGCCGCCGAAGAATGGCCCGTCGCCACGGCGGGATATGGCACCGTTGTTGCTGTGGGGATCTTCGACGCGTCATCTGGCGGCAATCTGCTGGCCTACGCCAACCTGACCGCCAACAAGACGATTGACACGGGCGACGTGTTCCGTATTCCTGCGGGCGATCTTGACATCACGCTAGACTAATGACGTATCGCAGCGGCTACGGGCGAAGCACCTACGGCAGCTACAACTACGGCTTGGACGGCGCTATTATTGGCGCCGCCTCCATTGTTGCCGTCACCTCTGCCACCGCCGCCGCGTCTGTGCGAGTTCGCGGCGCTGCGTCAATCATCGAGACGGTTACGACGACAGCGTCTGCTGCTGATCGCGTCCGAGAGGGTAGCGCCACCATTGCCGTCGCCGCATCTGTTGCGGCGTCTGCCACGCGCGTCAGGGAGGCGTCTGCCACGATTGCGGCGTCTGCCAGCGTTACGGCTGCGGCTGAGCGCGTGCATATTGGCTCCGCTTCCATATCCGCTGCTGCATCTGTTGCTGCTTCTGCTGAGAGGGTTCGTGATGGCGCTGCTGCGATTGCTGTGCAGGCGTCCACAACGGCAAGCGCCGTTGCGATATTCGAGGACAGCGCCACCGCCGCCTGCGTAGCAACTGTCAGCGCCACATGCAACCGCGTGCAGAATGCTGCGTCGGTTATCGTGTGCGCGGCGTCTGTGGTTGCAAATGGTCGCAAGAAGTGGGAGCCTGAGCCTGACACGCCTGAGACGTGGACGCCTGTTGCGGAAAACAGCAAAACGTGGCAAGATGCGGGCAGCACGCCAGAAAGCTGGGCGGCTGTTTCCCCCACATCGACGGATTGGACGCCGGCATCAGCTTCAAGCGAAACTTGGGCCGATGCGGCATAGGAGATAGAACATGGCAGATACGACAACAACGGCATATGGCTTAACGAAGCCAGAGGTAGGCGCGTCAGAGGATACGTGGGGAACGAAGATCAACACAGACTTCGACAGCCTCGACACGATCATCAACGCTATCGGCGGTAAAACCGCTGCCGGAACACTGTCGTATGCAGATAGCGCGAAGCTGGTGACGAGCAGCACAGGCATACAAGTCACAGGTAATATAGCTAATGTTTCTGGCGATTTAACACTAGATGTTGCAGGAGATATTAATCTTGATGCAGGTGGTCAACAAATATTCTTTCAGAAAGGTGGAACAACTTTTGGTCAATTTGGTACGGAGTCAACACCAACTAATTTTACTATAGAGTCTACAGTTTCTGATGGAGACATTGTATTTAAAGGTAACGATGGTGGTTCAAATATAACTGCCCTTACCCTTGATATGTCTCAAGCGGGTAGAGCAACTTTTAATGAAGGCATCGTTCTAAAGTCATCAACAGGTGGTGATTTTGGCGTAAACATTAATACTGCATCTGGCGACTCAATGAAGTTGCAAGTTGTTGATACAGGTTCAGCAGGTGCAGCCAATGGAGTAATTACTGTTACTGATGGTGATTTAATTTTAAGTCCATCAGCTAATGTTGGAATTGGCACGACTTCGCCTAGTGCAAATCTTGAGATTGCTCAAAGTGGCAATAACGTAGGGCTTTTAGTTGCTGGCGGTGGTTACAACTACACAGCTAAGTTTGAGAGTTCAGACGCAGAAGCAAACATTATTATTGAAGATAGCAACAGCACTAATGACGGTAATATGATTGGGGTTGCTACCAATGATATGTACTTTATTACGAACGCCTCAGAACGCATGCGCATCGACAGCAGCGGTAATGTTGGAATTGGCACAATTTCAATAGCGGGTCACAGCAATCATACTAATTTATTCTTAGGTGGTACTGGGGCTATACATGTTGAAAAAGCTGCTATTGTGGATGCATCACTACACTTTAGCCAAAACGCTCATGTAGATACTGATGGCTCATGGGAGTATAGAATTACAGACGAAGCCACTAACTATTATCAAAACGCTGGCACCCATGTTTGGCGTTATGCTGCATCAGGCACTGCGGGTAACGACATCTCTTGGTCAGAAGCCATGCGCATCGATACCAGCGGTAACTTGCTGGTGGGTACTACTGACGATCAACCACCCACCAACAATGATGCAAGCGGCATTGCTTTACGCTCAGACGGTAAGGTTGCAGCAAGTCGCAGCAATGGCATTTCTGGTGATTTTAACAACGGTTCAAACGGTGATATTCTTTGGTTTAGAAAAGCTGGCACTGTAGTAGGTGGCATTAGTACATGGAACGATCATATAGGTCTTTTCCAAGGGGGTACTCGACTTGAGATAGACGATGGTAATGATTGTATTTTCTTTACCAACAATTCTGCTGGTGGAGCCAGAGACAATACAACGAGTATCGGGAAATCCAAT
>Ga0228662_1000956_pt1 | contig 12903 bp, 13 predicted proteins | sample 76DmetaG_FD_183173 | JGI IMG/M metagenome (GOLD analysis project Ga0228662, IMG submission 183173) | Seawater microbial communities from Monterey Bay, California, United States - 76D | ecosystem: Environmental > Aquatic > Marine > Coastal | place: USA: California | collected 2016-11-10
TACATCGAGATGTTCTACAACCCAACACGCAAGCACACGAACAATGGCATGCTGTCACCGGTTGACTATGAAATGAAACAACAGAGAATGAACGAGGCAGGCGTCTAAGAAACTAGGGGCACCTCAATGTAATTGAGAAGGCCGCCGGCAGTGGCAGCGTCGAGCAGGCTGTCCATGACATCAAGACCTTTGCCAACACAGTTAGCTTTTTAGCTAACAAACTGGATGCCAGGCTTAAGGGTGGCGAGGTAAACGCAAAGAAGCGTCGTGTTGGTGCCGACCTGTCCACGTCAGCTGCACGTGTAGCAATCAGCGTGGGTTGCTGCGCTACGCGGTGTTTTGATCGCTTTTTATGCGAAAAGCGTCGTAACGAAGTACTGCGAAATTCCATTTACCGTCAGGCTGAGAGGTATGCCTCAGAAGTTTACTACTGAGACTTTTGCAAAGTGGTCGTTGGTGCAGGACGCATGTGGGAATTAACCAAGCCATTAGTACTTCAGACTCTTTGCACACAGTACAAAGTGCAGGTCACAGATCCAAGCTGGCCAAGGAACCAACGATTGTTAATCTTTTTATGTACTTCACCGTAAAATGCTATCAAAAATCATAAGGGTCCTTGCAACCCAGTGGATAAACACCAGTAATAACAGGATACTCACAGATCGCCGAGGAGCGCTCCAGATACTGGAACTTCAAACAAGCTAAACTCGCGCACTTGTTCCGAATTTTGATCCAATCTCGTTGTGATTGCTTTAAGTGAGATTGCGCACCAGCACCGATCCCCGCAGCCCTCATCACACGATAATTATTAGCCATTAAATCGTCCAAGGTAGAGAGCTCTGGATTGGAACAGATTGTCTTTTCAACATAGGTCATAGCCTTATTGCAATCAAATGATGCAGCATTAGCCTTGCCGAACCCTTGTAGGGTCAGACACAAAACAGCCAGACTCAACAGTCTCACAAAATGGGCAACGTAAAATAGCATATTCATTTCTCCAGATTGGATTTTCGCCTGAAAGTTCACTGCGACGCAAATACATGAAACAACTTACCTGTAACAATTTGACCACTAAAAATAACTAAAAAATACGTCAGAAAAAGTCTAAAATTGATTATTCAATTAACAACTGAAATTGTGGTGTTTTTCAATCCAGCTGCGTTAACTAACGCAAAAAGCACCGCAGCATTCTTGGGATGCAAGCGGATACAACCAGCTGAAGCCGGGGACCCCAGTCGATCAACTTGGTCGGTGCCATGTACAGCAAAGTTGCCGTTATAAAATATTGAATACGGCATCGGCGCGTTGTTGTAACGGCTGGATTTGTGGTTCTTTGACAGCCACTTCGCAGTCCAGGCTCCCTTAGGAGTCACTTTACCCTTTCGTGCCGTCGAAACCAACCATTCGTGCGTAGCAACGCCACTTTGGTAAACTTTCATCTTTTGCCCAGAGAGACTTACCTCAACAGTAATTGTGGGTGAACGCGTGCTTTCATTGGTCTGTTCTGCAGCCAGAAATGAGGGCCCGAAAATCAACAGTAACGATAACGAGACTATCGTTCTAGAGGCGATAATTAGAAAAACTCGTTTAAAATAGTTTAAAATAGTTTAAAATTAAAACGCAAAAGGTCCGTAGCATTCTCATCGCTGATTACTCTCGTGTCAAAGGTTGCAGATAGATAATGGTCTAAAAGACTTTACTTCAAAAATCGAGAACATATTCTCAAAATGAGAGTTAAACCGATTCTTACTTGAGTAAGTTCTTGATCTAAATTCTCTTCCAATAGCTTGAACTGCTTACAAAATCGATGGGTAATAACATGCGATACAGTATAATCTCTAATGTCCAAAGAAGTCTGCTAACTCTAGTTCTAGCATTCACTATGACCGCGGTTTCACCACAATCAGTTCGCTCAGATCAGCGCGTTGGAAGCTACTGTTTGGGAAATGCTTATGAAGCTTGCTTTGTATATGTTGATGGAACGATCACGAAAGATATTGCAGATCAGCTTTCAGAAATGGCGTCCGGCATCGATGCGCCGGCTATCTACTTAAATAGCCCAGGTGGTGATTTGCAAGAAGCGCTACGAATAGGGCGTATCATACGGGCATCGGGCCTAATGACGAAGATAGGCACCCTTGAAGGTGTTGAGAGAGACGAATTCGGGAGACCTAGCGATTTCCCAAAAAACGGGAGGTGTGAAAGTGCATGTGCCTACGCGTTTATGGGAGGTCAAGAACGACGATTAGGCTCGGGAAGACTCGGCTTGCATCGCTTTTATTCAACAGAGCGGGGTCTAACTTCAGATGAAGCACAGTTTTTATCAGGTCTTCTTGTAGAATATATGGTGGAGATGGGAATAGACGCGCGTTTGTTTTTAGCTGCATCCAAAGAAGGTGCGGAAGGTATGTACTACGTGTCTGAGGCTGAGGCCTTAGATTATGCCATTGTTACACCTTATGGCTATGGCAAATTTTTCTTAGAGCCATATTTGGGTGGAGTAGTTGCAGCTAGTCGTAGATTAAATCCGCCCAAACCATACGATCATGTAAAGCAGGTGACGTTTTTTTGTGAGCAAGGGCGAGCAAAAGTTATGTTGACTGCTAAAGCGGGTTTTCTTCAAGGCGTGCAAGAAAATCCTCGTTTTGAAGTTTTGGGGGGTGATCTCAAAGTGGTCTCGAGAGATCTGCTGACTAGTCGAGATGTTGGTGATATCTCGCTGCTTACAATTGAAATTCCAAAAAATCTGCTGCCTACGATATTCAAGCTTCGTGGAAACATTCGAGACTTTTATGTTGACGTACCGTTTGCCAGATCTTCTGGCGGTGTTTATGGTGCTCGCCTAAGTATGTCCGAAATGGACTTCTCAATGGTCAAAAGCGCTTTTCGCCATTGTATCAGATGATCACTAGTCATTTGGGTTAGAGTAAAGCCTGACGAGACGGATAGCACACAATCTGACAGCCTGCGAATGTGGTATTTTTTTGAGACTGACATGGATTCTTTGGCTCAATGTAATAACTTGTCGCTTAAATCTGGGAGAAAACACATGAAAAATCTGATCCACGCTTTTATACTTTTGACACTCGCTATGGCTTTGCCTGCAAATGCACATGAAGCGCCTATTCGCGTGGTAGTTCTAGGCGAAGATAGCGATCGTAACGCTGTGAGCCGTTCCAGCGAAATCTACACCAGAGTTGTTGCAGAGCTTCAGCAGTCGCTCATTCGCGAAAACATCACCGTCATCGATGAAGACATGATCGCAGTTAAGTTGGGTTTTTCCTACAATGAAGATCGCACCAAACAAGAGCTGATCCAGACACTGTCGATTGCAAATGAGACAACAGATGCGACAGTCCGCAGTCGTCTTGGTATTGTTTTTGCTATTTTCCCAAACATCCAAGAAATGTCCATGACGCGCAAGCTGACTGTTCGTGTGCGCGGTCAGATTTATGATCTCAAGACGTTGCGCGCATTATCGTCGTTCGAAGTCAGTGCACCTGAGACAGTTACGCTGCCAAAGAAAGCCAGCATGTGTAACGATATGTGCGTCGTTGAAAAAGCTGGTGAGGTGTCGCGGGAGCTGGCACGTGAGCTTGGTGCAGTGCTGTCTCAGAAACTTCATATCGTTATAGAAGACAGCGCTTACTCTGGAAGCATAACAGGCTCTGCATCGGGTGGTGTTGCTGCGGGAGATGGTGTTCTTGAGAGCGTTTACACGCTTGAGTTTAATTTAATGAAGAACTCAGATGTCTTGCGGGCAGTGCGTGCGCTGGAAGCAAGCGTTGTTCGTGAAGTCGAGCTTATGAAGTCTAACACCACACAACGGATTTACTCTGTAACGACAAATAAAGATTTGGGTGATTTGGAAGAGCGGATCATGATGCTATTACTCGATCTTGGTGTTGATATTGACCGTCTGCGTTTCAGCTCGTTTGGAACAAAGCTTTCAATCGAAGCGCTATAAAGCACCACGGTCATGAAGATTGGAATATTGATAAAAAGTTTGTTGGGGGCATTGATGCTTGCACCCAACTTCGCTTGGTCTGACGCAGATACATCTAAAGTTTTTCTTTTAGCCAATCAAACTGAACTCAGTACCAAAGTCGCCACGTTGGGAGTGTATAGCGCACTCGATGAAAAGCTGAGCGAGTTCATGCGTGCTCAGCAGCTTGACACCCGTTCTAACCTCAACAGTACGAAAGAGGTTACCAGTTTTGGTAAGCCAGGTCTGCTGCAAGCTATCCGTAGTGTGGATCTCTCGGATGATGACTTTGCAATAACATACTCGATTGCACCGCATATCAAAGACGGCGCGGCGGCTCGCATGTTGAAAGCAAGCGCTGAGGGTGCGATTTACAATGCTGGCACTCAAGAAATGTTGACGACGTTCAGCATAACAACGCCAGAAAACGCCGTACTGCCGGAGAACGCAGATAGCTGCCCCCAGAGCTGCCTTGACGCGGCTATGTCTGATCTTGTCAACGATCTGGCGCGTGAGATGAGTTTTGTGCTCGCTCAAAAAGTATCGTTCATCCAAGAAGATCGTGTTGTAACGGACACCACGGATGTAAACGCTATCAAGAACAGGCTGAGTGCGAGCACAGCGCGCAAACCAGTTAGAAAGACGGTTACAGCCAACTCAGGTAACTTTGATGTCGATGTTGCACGATCTATAAACATCGAGGTCTACTTCGACTTTGATAGTGCTGCCCTGAAGCCTAAAGCAATCGAGCAGCTCAAACCTCTCGGTGAAGCTTTGTCTTCAGCTGATCTTGGTTCTGGTCGGTATCTGATCATGGGGCACACAGACGCCAAAGGTTCAGCTGCATACAACCAAACGCTCTCTGAGCAGCGAGCGGCATCTGTGCGCAAGTACCTTGTCCAACGCTTTCTGTTACAGCCAGATGCCTTAGTCAGCATTGGGCTTGGTGAGACGCAGCTAAAGCGCCCTGCAGAGCCAAATGCAGGAATTAACCGGCGCGTTGAGATCAGCTTACTTCTAGAGCCATTGAATGTTCCCGCGCCAAAGCCAGTAACAGGGCTGAATACCTACACTCTGAGCTTCAAGCTCTTCTCAACTGCAGATGTTCTCAAGATCACGAAAGCTCTTGAAGCAAAACATGTTCGGGAAGTGGATCTCCTCAAGTCCAACACAACCTCAAGAATTTATTCCGTCGAGACCAAGCTGTCTGCAATGGAGCTCGAAGAAGCGTTACTCATGATCATGTTAGACGCGGGGATCAACGTGGATAACATGCGGGTTTCTTTCGTCAATGGAGCAATCGATGTTGAACAGCTCTAAGCAAACTCAAACAGGTAAGACGATTGTACGTGCCAGTGTTACTACCAACACGCTGGGGACAATCCGTTGAGAACGCTGCGTGCAAGATTAGCGAGGCTCTTCGTAGCAATAGCAATCATGGTGCCTGCAAGTTTTGTGCATGCAGATACGGTGGATGAAGCTGCCCTGCGCATGTCATTGAGTTTAGCACAATTACCAGAGTGTACTTCAGCTTCATCATCGCTGAGCGTTGTAGCTATGCCCGCCATTGATACTAGCCAGTCGCTTACTGACGAGCAGATGGATCTGATTAGGTCTGAATACCTGATGGCAATTGGCTCTGAGCTCCCGTCTTGTGCAAGACTAACTGACGCCGTTGCTGCATTCGGTACAATCGAGTTTATGACTGAAGTTGATAGTAGCGGTCGGATCACCCAGGCGCAGCAAGACCTTATCGAAAGCAAACTTCAAAATGCTCATTCGGTTTTAGTGTTGAAAATCGAAAAGTTGGATGAAAGATATCAGGCGACGGCACAACTAACGTCCATCGCTGAGGGGCAAACAGTCAGTGTCACAAGGTATGTTATACCAGAACGACAAACACGAACAGAGTGTGGCGTAAACGCTGCTGCTGAAAAGCGTGGTTTGGTTAAACTGGCAGACGATATGCTCAACGTTTTATACCCAATCAAAGGGCTACATGTAAAAAACGGGCTCTACCAAGACCTCGATGAAACGTCTGGATACGGGTCTTATATTGCACAGCAGCTTCTTGTTGCCCTTACTAACGAGCGCAAGAAGAGGGTTTTTAAATCTGAGTTTCCGATCAAATTGCATAGAGAAAACGCGGTGATCGACGAAGGCGAATATGAACTGACACTACGCTATTGGGTATGTGACGATAACAAAAGCGCGAACCTAACAGTCACAGCTGAAGCCTCTGACGGCAACTCTGCCGTATTTACTCAAAGCATAAGTTTGCAGCTTTTACCATCTGGGATAGGCTATTTGCCTCGGGACTTGAGGCAAGAGGGCCAGCCATTTGTTTCTGAGGATGAAAAGCAGTCTGAGCAGTCAATTTGGGGACTTATGTCAGTATTGCCTATGCGCGTGTCACCTGGAGAGTTGCTTTCCATCTCTGCTGAACCGCCCGAAAACTGCAATCCATTCTTTTTTGATCTTGCGCCCGGTGGACGCTTAACGCCATTGCCGATTAATATTTTTGACGTAACCGAAACTAGAGTAGGTTTTATTCGCTACGATAATAATAAAAAATCCAAATATGGGATAACTGTACAGCCTGAGGACGAGCGTGGAGCGCACCATATGGGGTTCATATGCCAACCTAAGGTAATGAGTGAAGAAGACATTCGTAGTGTGTTCAAAAATTTGAGTGTGGAGCTTATCGATAGAAATGCAGGCAAAATTAGAACGTCTAACCTGTCCCTCATCTTTAATACCTCGCAATATGTAATCACTGATTGAACCGACTAAGGAGTAACTGCAATGCAAAAACATTATTTGAGAGCCCAAAGCTTAGGATTACTCCTTGCGGTAACAGCGGGAATGGCTTCCGCACAATCGACTATAACGCTCGACTCTTTTGATTTGACTGAGCCAACCCAGAAGATCGAAAATAAACAATCACCCACTCCATTGCAGCAAACCGAAAACTGCTTATTCAAGCCTAATGCTGGCGGCTGCGATCGGGTGAAAAGCAGCAGTCAATCGTTTAGCCTTAGCGATGTCGTAAATCTTGGTATTGTTGAACGAAGCGAAGTCGAAGCTGCTGATAATAATGGCAACGTTATAAAGGTGGAGGATCGGGTGGAGCCCTTGCCATCTATCGATCTAGAAATTCTATTCGAATATAACAGTGCATCGATCCAGCCAAACCAAATACCATCGTTAATATCACTCTCTCGAGACCTGTCAGAAATTGACTTTACCCGCGCGCAGCTGGTGTTGATGGGGCACACTGATGGCGTCGGATCAGCTGCCTATAACCGAGAGTTGTCTCATCGCCGTGCTCAGTCAGTTGCTAGGTTCTTGAGCGAAGCAGCCGGCATTCCAATTTATCGTATCAAGACATCAGGGATGGGCTTTGATTATCTAAAGACTCCATACGACCCTGAAAGCGCTGTGAACCGACGCGTTCAGGTGTTGTTGGTGGAGTGAAAATGTCAGGTAAATATAAGAAAAGTATTCTAAACTTAATAATAATAAGTTGCTTTTTATGCTTGATGCTGCGGCATTTTGATATGTCAGCACAGGCAGCAACACTGTCTCAAGAAACAACGCCCAAGATGTCTGAAATGGGATGTGATATTTTTGTCGGTGGGTTAATTGAAAAAGGCGACGCTATAAAATTAGAACAAGCCATAATCGCACAGGATAAAAAGATAGCTGGTGAAAATTTCATTGGCGCATTGGTTGGTTCCCGTTCACCGTCACACCGACGTGTTTGTTTTGATAGCCCCGGGGGTAATTTTATTGAGGGCTTAGCGCTTGGAAAAGTTCTTCTAAAGGCGCGAAAAGGATCAGCAGTAGGAGAGAATATGACCTGCGAAAGTGCATGTGCTCTTGCTTTTATGGGAGGGTCTGGTTCAACCGCAGGTGTTGAGGGCGCTGATGAGCCGGATCGGGTATTGCATCCACTTGGAAGGTTGGGCTTTCATTCTCCATCAATAAACGTACCGAACCAAACATATGAAAAAACAATTGTGGAGAAAGCTTATCGGATTGCGATCCAATCTATCGCCGCAATTGTTGAGGCAAAAGACGAAGTGATAGTCGAATATATTCCTGGCACTGATCAGAGGACCTCTTTTCGTTATGATATCCCAAACAGCTTGTTGTTATTGATGTTATCGACGAGCTCAGAGAACATGTCGTATGTTAATTCTGTTAAAGATGCCAGCAGATGGGGCATCGGGATTGAACCTGTAAACATTGAGCAGGCTCCAGAGCCAATAGAGTCCTTAGCCAACGCATGTGACAATCAATCATTCTTTTGGATGGAGAGAACAGCAGAATTTTATGAAAATCCTCCGTTTGTAGATGGCTACCAAGGTCGTACAGCAGCTTTTGAAGTCAGCGGCTCAGTGAATTTAGAAGAATGGAGAATGCGATCGAATGGAATTCGATTAACATCTGACTTAGGCGAGTATTCGTTCAGTTGCGATGTGGAGATTTTTGACAATATTGATAGCGCATCCAATCCAATAGGGGGTGCTACTGGGATCGGTAATAGGCGATATTTTTATCCATTCCAACTTTTTTCACCGAATACTCTAATCAAGAGTTTAGCAACTCCAAACCTTAATTTGCCAGCATATAAGAAAATACAGTCGCGCCTCATGAGCGTAATCTCAACTTCAAACAATAACACTGAGCAGACATGTGCAATTCAAGAAAGCACCTCTAGAATAGTCAACGTGCAAAATTTCACAAACCTCCGTCGGCAAGCTGGCTTGAACGGTAGAGTAATAGCCCAACTGCCACTAGGAGCCACAGTGTCTATCGTTAATCCTGATAAGTTTCTCAGATACGACAGATGCGCAGCTGCGTGTGACGGAACCAATCAAAACGCGATTAAACAATGCATCGATAACAACGATGTCTGGATCGAGGTGAAGCATAATGGGCGTTCAGGTTTTCTGAGCAGGAAGTTTCTTAAATAGGAAATTGATATGTTATCTCTCTTTGTTTAATCATCTTCGTTTGAGCGTTTGTTGATGTTCTGTGTTTGAACATCTTTGCTTTGTGATCTTTGTCTTACGATGTTTGTTAGTTCGAACAACAGCTCGTGAACAAGGATGTGCCAAGACCTGCGCCTTTGACATCTGTACTGTTCAAACTGCTCAGATGCTTGCTGCGTGAAGGGGCTTAGCCACGCTCCGCGATCTGCAAATCACCGCATGCCTCATATCGTGCCTGTTGAGTGTTTAATGCCTGTTGTGCCTGATGTAGCCAGAGTGGGCTGGCGGCCCTTTGAATGCGATATGCCTGTTGTTGGGCGTAGTGCTCATTCAATGAGTGCTGTGTCAGCAGATTAGACTGCTCAGCACCCCAACAAAGATTGTCCAAAATGGTGTCACTGCCTATGCGCCAATACTCATGGGTGACGTAACTAGCCACAGCTTCTCGGTCTTGCACTGGCATAATCCAGTTCTTAGCCAACGGAGCTGTTTGAGCATGATGCTGCGCCCAAACTGCATTGAGCAAACAACACAAGTGTTCTGTGTCTGGTGTGGCTGCTTTGAGCACAAAATGCACATGGTAGTTCTCGCTGTCTGAGCCTTCGTGTGCAAAGCACCAGCGCGGTACGCGCATGTTCTGGCGTTCAGCAGCTTTGCCAAAGAACATACGATCAATGCGGTTCCAGTAGCTGCGCAGGAGTTTATCAGCGTTGCTACGTCCAATGGTTCTGCCATTCACAAACTTCAGCGTGCCGAACACATCCCAGTCTTGTGCCATCAGATGCTGCACCAATGCCTGTCGTTCTTGTCTGCGCTGTTAAAATGTCATGCTCGTCTCCGCATGTATTTATCAACGAGACAAAAAAACTCTTAGAAACGGCTAGGGAGTAATGATTGCCTGGATAAACACCCAAAGCAGCCTCAATCGAGATAAATACCAGTGCACACCGCGCATTGGAGACAGCATATGAGCATAAGACTATTAGAACACATGCGAGACGAGTTGATCGCCACTGGCATTGTGCAGAATACACCGGAGTTTTGTTGCAGTTGGCTGGGCCGCAGTGAAGGATATATCCGTGTGCTGCGTTATCACCAAATTGAACCAAGTGTGGAGACACTGACCGTCTGCGCACACAAACTAGGGCACTATGCAGACAGTTTACGCGCCAGTGACGCCCAGTCCCACCAACAATGGGTAAAGCGCTTTGATCGCCTAAAATCCCTCTGCGATCAGGCCATAGCCCGCCAAGCAGAAGCAGTGTGGCGCGAGCCTGCTAGGATGGGCGTATGATATACATATGTGAACTTCTGAATGTGATGTTGCAGCGTTCTTCGAAATGGGTTCTGCAGCCGCAAAAATCTGCGCTGCGGTTTTTTAGCGGGAAGTACTTACAGAAGTTCGGTGGTGATTTTGCATCACCCCATTTTGTACAGTTGGGTGTTGCGCATGGATGACCGTGACGAACTCCGCCGATTGATAGACGTGATTGAGAAGGCATCTAGCAGCGTTCAGTTGGATCAAGCCATTGAAGACATTAATACTTTATCCAAAACTGCCAGATTTTTGGCAAATAAGTTAGAGACGCGCCTCAAGGGTGGCGACGTGAAGCCAAAGGGCAAACCAAAGTCGCGGATTGGCAAAGCCATTGCACCACCACCTGTTCCTAAGCCCAATGTGCCGCAGCCACAGACCAGAGCAAACTCTACAGCAAATGGCATGCCTTCCGCTGCGTCTAGCGCAACATCACAAGCTGACTATGACAGGCTTAAGCCGCAGGGCAGCCAAGGGACAATATCCAGCAGCTGAGTATTGTGGCGTCATACGCCGTCTGTACGCGGTCTGTAGGGCCCACTGCACGTCGCCCTGCAGTCAGTGTAGCCAGCAACTAGAGTTACTGCGCTACGCTACGATTTTGGGTGGAACCGTGCAGATTGCCGCAAACCAATGCTTGTAAATGTTCATTGCTCAAACTGCTGGAAGGCATAGCTTAAATACCCTAACTTTTCAAAAACGGAGGGAAGTAGTTGGGTGAAATTCCAAGAGACAACTTTGAAGCAAGGCTTGTCGGTCAGCGTCATCTTTTGATGTTCCGGATTTCTTGTTCATCTTCGCTCAATAATGGCTTCGATGAGCCAGAAATCCTCTGTTACTCAAACACCTAAATCTGTCCGATAGGCGCTGACGTCAGACAGACCTGTGTGATGCACCTAGCGCCTCAACTATTCGTAAATAGTGTCAATTGGGACTAGGCCGAATGACGGCCCATTAAAACCATCTTCCGCTTCTGGGATGCCCCCCGAATACCGATTCATATATCCAAAATTGACATTGTAATTTGATACCTTCATTACATTCTGGTCAACTTGCCCATTCATTTCAACCATGCAATACAAGGACGCTCCAGCGCTGAACCAGCCAGGAACGAAATATGGCCCTGTGAGAACAGCGACCACTGTATCTGGAGCATAGCCTATTCTAGTTTCAGTCCGGTGCACCAGCTGAAGCGTCTCGATGTTTTCATCCGAAGCGATTTCTCGTGAAAAACGGATAAGATCAGCAAAATCGTAACCATCTGTCACGAACCAGTTTCGGTTTGACAAGACATGGCTGGACGCACAGATTCTTTTCAGTGTCGTCTCAATTACCGGTCTTTCAAAACGCAAGACAACGCTTTGCTCTCCAAGTGGGCTCGTGCTGATGTCCAGTATAGACAGTTCAGCCAGGTGTCTCACGATATACATATCATCAGGCGGGGTGCCCAGGATGATGCTCAGCAACTCGGGCGCTAATGCAGCTCCTCTGGTTGTGACCTGCTTATAAGTCCGCGAGGCAAGTAGGTTTGCAATCGACACCGCGCCCGCGAACGCTGATGAGCTATCCACTTGTCGCGCAGCAACCGGGTCGATGAAGGGAGAGTGAAAACCAAGTTGCGCATTTGGATCAAGAACTCGGTCGGGATAGGGGCTGTTTGCGCCGTAGTTTTGTCCGAACATGAAAAGAATTGCGCAAGCAGACAGGCATTTATCACCCGACCTTACCCGTGTGGAGAAGATATACGGATCGTCACTATCGGGGGCTACGTTTTCAAAAAGCTGGATGAACTCGTAAACCTCCATCAGGTTACCGCCGGGGCTGTCCAGACATATGCGATTAAAACTCGACAAGCGGCCATTGAGATAGGCGCCTGTCAGATCACCCTTCATGATTGTCCCAGTAAATTCTGCGCTGCACTCGTCCGAACCGCGAGCTGACTGGGGAAAAAACGCCCATTCTCCGGCGAAAGCCGTTTGTTGTATGCAAAAATACAAGGCACTTGCCAGTAAAGTTTTGAAAGCATAACTGCACTTCATAATATCACTTCCTCCAAGCCAGCTGCCGTAAGGTGCCCAATCGTTTGACTACAAATGCTTAGCAAGTATTTTAAGACAAAGCTCCGAACAGATGTCATCATTTCCAACCTAGTTTCATCATTGTTTTATATCGTGCACCGCATAAGTCTACATTTTTTATTCTAGGCTCAATGGCCCCGACAGACCGCGCTGGATGGCTGATGTCTATGCGGCAATAAGAGCTTCCACCTGAAAATCTCATACTGATGTAACCCAACTATCACATCCTGTCGGTCTGCATAGCTACCATATGAACCCTCCTATCTAGGGTAACTTTATGCATAGGCGTGGCATTAAGGTCTGTCGCCAGTCAGCCGGTTTTTTTATTGGCTGCGCTTTGAGCCGATACGTGCCTCCATATACCCTCAATAAGGTGTCCCGTTGTCGCTCGCCGCAGTTGGAATAGCCCCCTGAAAGTGGTCCACCAACTGGGATAGGATATCCCTCAAATTGGAGGATCAGCGATGGCTGGAAAACGAGAGAAGCCCGAAGAGATTGTATCGAAGCTTCGGCAGGTTGAAGTTC
>Ga0228662_1000964_pt1 | contig 12830 bp, 10 predicted proteins | sample 76DmetaG_FD_183173 | JGI IMG/M metagenome (GOLD analysis project Ga0228662, IMG submission 183173) | Seawater microbial communities from Monterey Bay, California, United States - 76D | ecosystem: Environmental > Aquatic > Marine > Coastal | place: USA: California | collected 2016-11-10
CCTAAGCTCCAATTGCTTTTGGAAAATGCCATATACAGACCAATTATAATCCCTAACAAGCCAAATATAATAGTCAAAGTATCAGTATGAAGCTTGGCTGCAATAAATACACCAAAAACAGCACCTAGTATTATTCCAGGAGACCATAATTTTAAAATTATCCATTCTACCATTTTCTTTTTGTGATGGCTTAAAACTGATCTAATGGATGTGAAAACAATAGTAGCAAGTGAAGTGGCAACACAAATTTGCATGAGTTGCTCATTTGCATAGCCCAATGTAGTAAACACATAGAAAAAAGCTGGTACAAGAACTATCCCCCCACCAACTCCAAGCAAGCCTGCTAATATTCCAGCAAATGCTCCAACTATTAATAATAAAATTATTGTTGGCAAAAATATTAAGATATATTCCACAAAATCATCCAAATCATTATTTAATTCTCATTCTAAAATATTCTGTTTTTCTAATACATTTTTTAATGCATTTTGGATTACTTCAATACCAGCACCTTTTTTATATGCTTCGTCTGATAATGTTCTTTTCCACACCTTTGCCCCACTTTGGCCTGAGAACAAACCTAGCATATGCCGTGTAATTTGATTTAGTCGACCACCAGAATCTAAATGATTTTGTATGTACGGTAACATTTCATTTATAATTTCAATAACTGATTTTTTTTTAATATTAGTGTCATATAAACTATCTGCATTTCCTAAGATTTCCATAGGATTATGATATGCAAATCTACCAATCATAACTCCGTCCAAACCCTTATTAATTTCAGCAACTGCTTGATTAAATGTTTGTAAACCTCCATTTAAAATAACTTCTAATTCAGGTCGATCCTTTTTAATAGTATGTACTAGATCATAATCTAGTGGAGGAACATCTCGGTTTTGTTTGGGTGAAAGACCACTAAGCCAGGCTTTACGAGCATGAATTGCAAAAGAATTAATGCCTCTTTGAGATATTTTATCTATGAAATCAGGTAATATTTTCTTTGGTTCTTGCTCATCGACGCCAATTCGACATTTTACAGTTATTTCTGCACCCGTTGATGCTTCTAACATAGCGCTTACACATTCACTGACTAACTCAGGCTCTTTCATTAAACATGCACCAAATCTACCAGATTGGACACGATCTGACGGACATCCAATATTAATATTTATCTCATCGTATCCAGCGTCACATCCTAGTCGAGTGGCTTGCGCAAGTTGATAAGGATCTGAGCCCCCAATTTGGAGAGCGATCGAATGTTCAGCTTGATTGAACTCCAGTAATCTATCAGCATCACCATGTATTAACGCTGGGGCTGTTACCATTTCAGTATAAAGCAATACATTTTTTGAAATTAATCTGTGAAGATAGCGGCAATGTCTATCTGTCCAATCCATCATCGGAGCCACAGAGAATGTTCTATCTATTTTTTTCACATCAAACCTACTTGAAATTAATTTTTTTAAATGTCTCTAATCTTAATAATACCATAAAAATTAATAGATATAACTATAACAATTTTAAAGAATTTACATTTTTCAAAATTATGATCTTGTTGAATGAACTGCCTGGCCAAATGCTTCGAAAAGAGGCCTAGAAACGGAGTCTTTTAAAGCATTCCATTCAGGATGCCATTGAACAGCATATGCAAAATTTAATGCATTTTTTATTCTAATTGCTTCGGGGGTTCCATCTGTTGCGTAACCTTCAATAATTATTCTTTCTCCAGCTATTTTAATACCTTGACCGTGAAGAGAATTTGTTACAATTTTTTTTGCCCCAAAGATTTTTTCAAAATGACCACCCTGTAATAAATTTACTTCATGACGCATCGCAAATTTTTCTTCAATTGTTCCATCTGGAGGCATACGGTGATTCATTCTACCGGGCAAATCTTTAATTTCTGGATAGAGTGAGCCTCCAAATGCAACATTAAATTCTTGAAACCCTCTACAAATACCCAAAATTGGTATTTCCTTTTCAACGCATGCACGTACTAAAGGCAGAGAAACAGCGTCTCGGTTAATATCAAATTGGCCATGCTCTTGTGTCTCTTCTTCTCCGTATTCTTCAGGATGAATATTCGGCCTAGCTCCAGTCAAAAGAATTCCATCAAAATTTTCACAAATTTCATTTGTATCGCACAGCTCAGGGATACCAGGAAAAATTACAGGGAAAACTTTAGATACTTCATAAAGAGCTTGTAGATTTGAAGTTCCAGCTAATTGTACAGGATAGGAGTCATCCACAAGGTAAGAGTTCGAAATAACCCCAACAATTGGACGTTTCATAAGCAATCCTGTTAAATATAAATATCGTTGATTAATACTTATTACTTATATTTAATAAATTACAGTATAAAATGCTCAAGATAATCTTTATCGTCTTGAGCATAAAAATTGTGTTTGCTAGACTTATGCTGAAACATTTAACCCAGATAATTTTATACCAGCAACAGCTGCTAATGTATCATTTTCAGATGTATCACCTGTGACGCCAACAGCACCAATTATTCTGTCATTGTCGTCCTTAACCAGAACTCCACCACTCACTGGTGTAAATCTGCCATTAAAAGAAACGCTCAAAGCATTTACAAAATACGCTTGCTGCTCTGCTCTTTCCATTATAGCTGATGAAGGAATTCCCATCATGATAGCAGCATGCGCTTTGCCATCAGCAAGCTTAAAACGTCCTGGAGATGCCCCATCTGATCGCTCAAATGCTTTTATATTTCCACCTGTATCTAATACAACAACTGATAAAGGTTGCATTTTTTCTTTTATTCCTTCTTCAAGAATATTATCTATGATTTCTTTAGCTTTAACTAATGATATGGACGTCATTTTAATTTAACCTTTAAGTTCTAATCTTCGTGCATGTAATACAGGTTCAGTGTATCCAGATGGTTGAATTGCACCTTTAAAGACAAGATCACATGCTGCTTGGAATGCTATGGAGGTGAAATTTGGAGACATTGGATTATATTCTGAGTCACCTGCATTCTGAGAATCCACAACACCTGCCATTCTTTGCAAAATTTGCATAACCTCTTCTGGTGTAACAATTCCATGATGGAGCCAATTAGCTATATGTTGTGCTGAAATGCGACACGTTGCGCGATCTTCCATCAAACCCACATTGTTTATATCTGGAACTTTAGAACATCCAATACCTTGATCAACCCATCGAACAACATATCCTAAAATTCCTTGTGCATTATTTTCTATTTCGCGTGTTATTTCATCACTTGACCAATTTTGCCCCTTGGAGATGGGAAATTGTAAAATTGTATCAACAGAAGCTCGCTTACCACCTTTTTCTATTTCATTCTGACGCTCAAAAACATCAACTTTATGATAATGCATCGCATGCAAAGTAGCAGCAGTTGGTGATGGTACCCAAGCACAATTTGCACCAGATTCTGGATGTGCCAATTTTTGTTCCATCATATCTGACATATTATCAGGAACTGCCCACATTCCCTTTCCAATTTGTGCTTTTCCCTGCAAACCACATGCTAATCCAACATCAACATTTTGATCTTCATAAGCTGCAATCCAAGGTTGTTTTTTAATCTCATCTTTGCGCAAAAACGGACCTGCTTCCATCGATGTATGAATTTCATCACCAGTACGATCTAGGAAACCTGTATTTATAAATGCCACACGATTTTTTGCTGCACGAATACATTCTTTTAGATTAACTGTAGTACGCCTTTCTTCATCCATAATACCAATTTTGACAGTGTACTGTGGTAATCCTAAAGCCTTTTCAACTTCTGTAAAAATTTCATCTGTAAATGCAACTTCTTCGGGTCCATGCATTTTTGGTTTAACTATATATACTGATCCAGTAACAGAATTTCCTGATTTTCGATCTAGATCATGCATTGCTATTGCAACCGTAAACATTGCATCCATGAAACCTTCACCAATTTCATTACCTTGTTTATCCAAAATAGCAGGATTAGTCATTAGATGACCAACATTTCGAACCAACATTAATGCTCTTCCTTTGAGCTGGAATTGTGATCCTTGTGGTGATGTATATTGACGATCAGGCAGGAGCCTGCGTCTAAGAGTTTTTCCGTTTTTTGTAAAATTACATGTTAGATCACGCTTCATCAATCCAAGCCAATTAGAGTAAGCTAGTATCTTGTCTTCTGCATCGACTGCTGCAACACTATCTTCGCAGTCCATTATAGCTGATAATGCACTTTCTAAAATAACATCAGCAATTCCTGCCTTGTCTGCTTTGCCGATTGGGGTTTTTTTGTTAAAGTATAGCTCAACATGTAGATTATTATTTTTTAATAAAACACCCTCTGGCGAATTAGCTTTATCTCTATAGCCAACAAACTGTTCTGGATTTTGCAATTTTTTCCCATCGATTAAAAGTTCACCATCAAGAATTTTATAATTAGTCGCATCTGCGTGAGATAAACCAGAAATAGGGAAAGTTTCATCCAAAAAATTCTTAGAATAAGCAATAACTTCTGCACCACGTGCTGGGTCATAGTTTTTTGACTGTGAGGTGCTTCCAAGTACATCAGTACCATAAACACAGTCATATAATGAACCAAAGCGAGCATTTGCTGCATTTAATGCAAATCGTGCATTTGTAATTGGCACAACCAGCTGTGGTCCAGCGATATGTGCGATTTCATTGTCAACATTGGATGTTTCTATTTTAAAATCAGGACCTTCATCTACTAAATAATCAATAGATTTTAAAAAAGTTTTATAATTATTTGAGTCAAACTTTTTACCACGCTGATCAATATGCCAGCTATCTATTTTTTGTTTTATATCTTTTCGTTTTTGTAACAACTCTTTGTTTTTTGGACCTAATTTATTTACAAGACCAGACAAACCTTTCCAAAAATCATCAGACGAAATATCAATTCCAGGCAATGCTTTCGCCTCGACAAATTCAATTAATTTATCATCTACATTTAATCCAAATTTTTCAGTTCGCATAATGTTAATCTCCAATTTAACAGGCCTTCAATAACCAGATTGTTGATGAGAAGTAAAAATTATTTAGTAAAAACTTTTCTCATATCAAAACATAGCTATTGGTCAATTAATATTACCAATTATAAAAGGCAAGTAAATTCTATCTCTTGATCCCAAACCTTTGTGTATGCAACGGTATACAAAATTTTCCCTTGCAGTCTAGTGATAATTCTACACAGGTTAACACATTAATTCTGGAGACACCAAAATGAGCTTAAATAAGGCAACGCAAATATTATTATCCGATTATAAAGAACCTGCTTTTTGGGTTGAAAGTGTTGATCTATTTTTTAAGTTAGCCCCAACAAATACTCGGGTTAAATCTAAAATCAAGTTTGTAAATAACCCTAACAGGGATGACGCCCCCCATGCACTTGAGCTGGACGGCCGGATGCTTAAATTAATTTCTGCGGAAATAAATGATAAAAAATTAAATTTGGGTCAAATAGATATAAGTTCTGAAGGTTTGATTGTTCCACATGATATTATTCCTCAAGATAGTTTTACATGGGCTTGCGAGGTTGAAATAAATCCCGAATCCAATACAGCATTAGAAGGGTTATATATTTCAAATGGAATGTACTGCACTCAATGTGAGGCAGAAGGTTTTAGAAAAATCACATACTACCCTGACAGGCCAGATGTTATGGCATTATTTAACGTAACTATTGAGAGTGATCACCCCACCCTACTTTCAAATGGGAACAAATTAAGCCATGGAAAATGGCAAGATCCGTGGGTTAAGCCTGCATATTTATTTGCTCTGGTTGCAGGAGATTTAGTATCATTCAATGATACATTCATAACTATGAATGGCCGTAAAGTTGATTTGCAAATTTTCGTAAGGGATGGTGATCAAAGAAAATGTGAATATGCAATGAGCGCATTAAAGAGGTCAATGAAATGGGATGAAGAAATTTACAAAAGAGAATATGATTTGGATTTGTTTATGATTGTAGCTGTCGATGATTTCAATATGGGCGCGATGGAAAACAAAGGTTTAAATATTTTTAATTCCAAATATGTACTTGCCAGCCAAGAAACGGCAACTGATAGAGATTTTGAACTCATTGAAGGTATCATTGCTCACGAATATTTTCATAATTGGACGGGAAATCGAATAACTTGCAAAAACTGGTTTCAATTATGCTTAAAAGAAGGCTTGACTGTATTCCGCGACCAACAATTTAGCGGTGACCAACGCTCTCACTCAGTAAAAAGAATTGAAGATGTAATTCAGTTACGTGCTAGACAATTTAGAGAAGATGCAGGACCTCTAGCTCACCCATGCAGACCAGAAAAGTACTTTGAAATAAATAACTTTTACACATCAACAGTATATGAAAAAGGTTCCGAAATAATCGGAATGCTAAAACTATTAGTTGGGGATAAAGCTTACTACCAAGCATTGGAACTTTACTTTAACAGACATGATGGTGAAGCGTGCACTATTGAAGATTGGATAAAAGTATTTGAGGACGCTTGTGAAATTGATCTCAAACAATTCAAATTATGGTACACGCAAAGTGGAACACCAAAGGTTTCTGTAAAAGAAAGCTATAATGATGGCATACTTAAATTAACCTTTACGCAAGATTTAAACCCTTCTAAAAACCGTAAAGATAAACTGCCACAAGTAATACCAATTAGAACTGGGTTTATAGGTTCAAATGGAAAAGAAATTTTACCTGAAGTTGTTTTAAATTTATACAAGAAAACCCAAACATTTCATTTTAAAGCAAGTCATAAACCAGTTATTTCAATCTTGAGAGGATTTTCAGCTCCCGTAATTTTAGATCGAAAAATTGACATAATAAATCAAACATTTTTATTCAAAAATGATACAGACACTTTTAACAAGTGGGAATCTGGACGTAATATTTCAATCGAATTATTAATATCAGATATTAACGGGCAACCTTTTAACTCTGCACCTTATTTAGAAATTCTTTCAAACTTAATAGATGATGAAAGTTTAGACCCAGCATATCGTTCTCTTTTATTTACTTTACCATCTCAAGAAACAATTGCACAAACAATATTCGATAATGGGGGTATTCCTGATCCTGATAAAATCCTTCTTGCATTGGATAAGCTTGAATTAAGAATAGCTAAAAAATTAATAAATCAATTAACAAATTTATATAAAAATTTATCAATTCAATCTACTAATACAACCGATGCCAAAACTGCAGGACTAAGATCATTACGTAACACAGTTTTAGGCTATATAACAAAAGTAGATGATGGAGCTACAGCGTTGCAACAGTTCAAAACTGCAAATAACATGACTGAACAACTTGCGTCACTCGGATTTGCAATCAAATCAAACAAAAAAAATAGCTGCACAGAAGATTTTTATACTCAATGGAATTCAGATGCGCTTGTTTTGGATAAATGGTTCGCAATTCAAATTTTATATTCACGCCAAACAGATGTACTCAAAATCGCAAAAGCATTATCATCTCATACTGACTTCAATTGGAAAAATCCGAACCGTTTCCGTAGTCTTATTGGCTCCTTTGCAATGTCTCCCTCTGCTTTTCACCTAAAAGATGGCTCAGGTTATGAGTTTGTATCCGATTGGCTAATTAAGTTAGATCAGATAAATCCTCAAACAGCTGCACGAATGTGCGGAGTATTTGAGACTTGGAAACGCTATGATAAAAGTCGCCAAGCATTGATGACTGCTCAATTACGTAAAATTCAAGCTTCTAATAATCTATCCAAAGATTCATTAGAAATTGTAAATAAAATACTAGAATAATTGAAGATCAAAATACCTCTGATTTAATATATAGTAATTAATAAATTGATAATTTCATAGACTTTTCACACTTGCTCATCTGATCCTGTCGCCTTAAAACATATCGCAGTTATTTCGGGAAAATAAACCATGCTAGATCTCATTTATAAAGAACCAAAACCAAAAATATATTCAGGCGCCAAAGGTGATTGGGAATTAGTAATAGGTATGGAAGTTCATGCTCAAGTAGCTTCAAAATCAAAACTATTTTCTGGTGCGTCAACTAAGTTTGGTAATGAACCAAATTCAAACGTATCAATGGTGGATGCTGCAATGCCTGGCATGCTTCCAGTAATAAACGAATTTTGCGTAGAGCAAGCTGTCAGAACAGGTTTAGGGTTAAAAGCAAAAATTAATTTGTATTCTGCATTTGATAGAAAAAATTACTTTTATCCTGATTTACCACAAGGTTACCAAATTAGTCAGTTATATCATCCTATTGTTGGTGAGGGCGAAATATTAGTTAACTTAGATACTGGGATAGCAAGAAATGTTCGAGTGGAACGCATTCACTTAGAGCAAGATGCTGGTAAATCTGTCCATGATATGGATCCAAACATGTCATTTGTAGACTTGAATAGGACTGGTGTTGCCTTAATGGAAATAGTTTCAATGCCCGACATTAGGAGTCCTGAAGAAGCAGCGGCTTACGTAACAAAATTAAGACAGATATTACGATATTTAGGTACATGTGACGGTAACATGCAAAATGGCAATATGCGTGCAGATGTAAATGTTTCTGTCTGTCCTGCTGGCCAGTATGAAAAATTTCGTGCATCTGGTGATTTTAGCCATCTTGGAACACGTTGTGAACTAAAGAATATGAACTCAATGCGTTTCATACAACTAGCAATAGATTACGAGGCCCGTAGACAAATTTCTATTTTAGAAGACGGAGGCATGATAGATCAAGAAACACGCCTCTATGATGCAGAAAAAAATGAGACTAGGTCAATGAGATCAAAAGAAGAAGCGCATGATTATAGATATTTTCCAGACCCTGATCTTCTTCCGCTCGAAATAGAACAAAAGTGGGTTGACGAAATTTATAATAATCTGCCTGAACTACCTGATGAGAAGAAAATTCGGTTCATTAAAGAATTTAATGTTACAGAATATGATGCAAGTGTACTTACAGCAGATCTTGCAGATGCAGAATATTTTGAAAAAATTGCAAAGGGCCGCGATGGAAAACAAGCTGCAAACTGGGTAATCAACGAATTATTTGGCCGTTTGAACAAAGCTGATTTATCAATAGAAAATAGTCCAATCTCTACAAGTCAATTAGGTGATATTCTAGACTTGATCAGCAAAGGTGATATCTCTGGTAAAATAGCAAAAGACCTTTTTGAGATTGTGTGGAATGAGGGTGGAAATCCTTCTGAAATAGTAAATAAACGGGGTATGAAACAAGTTACTGATACTACCCAAATAGAATCTGCCGTTGATAAAATAATGAATGAAAATCCCAATCAAGTGGCCAAGGCAAAAGAAAACCCAAAACTTGCAGGATGGTTCGTCGGACAAGTAATGAAAGCTACGGGCGGAAAAGCAAATCCAAAAGCTGTAAATGAAATTATTGCAAAAAAGCTGCAAAATTGAAAAAAGTTCAACGAAATTTCGATTAGCCAATTAGTTGAAGATAAAAACATATTAATATATACTTCATTAAAGAATAATTGAATTGACCTAGTGTAAAAAAATATTTGGAATTAAAAATGCCGTTTTTTGAGTATAAGGTAATACCTGCTCCTGCTTTTGGAAAAAAAGCAAAAGGAATAAAAGGGGCTAATGGTCGTTTTGCAAATGCATTGACTGAAGAAATAAACCAAATGGCAAATGATGGATGGGAGTATATGCATGCTGAGAGTCTTCCATCTATTGAGCGCCTGGGGTTCACTCGGAAAAAACGTGAAGTATATCAAAACGTATTAATTTTTAAACGTGAAACATCCTCTGAGATAAAAACTGAAATTGTTCAAAAAACTCAAAGTTTTAATCCATTTAAAAGTTTTTCAAATAAAAAAGAGCCAACACTTTCTTCAAGTGATGATTTAAATATAATAGAGGAAACTATTAACGGTGAATTTGATACTCAATCCAGTGAAAAGTTTTAAAATTCTCCGATATCCAACGACAATGCGTGTAACCCATCTTTAAATTCTGCTTTCAATTGTGACATCACGGCTCTATGAGCAGATACTTGTGACATACCAGAGAATACTTTTGAACGAATTTTTACATTAAAATGGGTTTCTCCTCCTTCTTTAAAGCCGCCATGGCCTCTGTGAGACTCACTATCATCTACAACAATGAGCTCACTTGGTGCAAATGCGGCTGTTAATGCTGCAATTATTCTTGACTCCATATCATTTCTTTCTAATTAACTCTTGGCATCAGCTGATAATATAGTAGTATTTCTTTCCTGACTCGGGCAAGTGAATAAAGGATCTAAAATGGCAGAACGGCCTCCTATCAGTTTTGATTTTGACATCTCTGTATCAGCAGATAAAAAAAAGCGTGCGCGAACAAGACGAGGTATGTCAGGCGCATCAGAAACATCGAAGATGACTTGTCAACATCCAGACTGCCAAGAACCTGGTAAATATCGTGCACCCCTGAATCCAGATAACTTAGATGAATTTAGATGGTTTTGTTTAGCACATATTCGACAGTTTAATCAAAAATGGAATTTTTTTGAAACGCATTCTGAAGAAGAGCTACAAGAACAGTTTGCAGCAGATCGTGTATGGGAACGAAAAACTGAACCTCTTGGAAAGCAAACTGCTGAACAGCGCGCATGGGCTAGACTAGGGATTGAAGACCCGCATCAAGTATTAGGTCAGAATGCAACAAAAAACCCAGGCAAAGGTGACGCTTTAGGGGGATCAAAACGTTTGCCTTCAGATGAACGAAAGGCAATTGATACTCTTGAAGCTAAGGATAATTGGACAAAGACTGAGTTACGCAAAAAATACAAATCATTAATTAAAGAGCTTCATCCAGACTTGAACGGTGGTGACAGATCGCAGGAAGAATTCCTTCAAAAAGTTGTTTGGGCCTGGGATCAAGTAAAAAATAGCTCAAACTTCAAAGATTAAGTGTTAAACCGACAAATGTGTCGCTTATACACTTTCCAACAGAATAATTAGTTCTACTTATATAAAAAATTCTGATCTCATTTCAGACATTATTAAAGGATTATTAACATGGCAGATGGCAATCTAGATATTGGGCAGCCTACAGTTAAGCATAAAGTAAGAGACCTTTTTGGGATCGATACTGATATGGAAATCATGGGATTTCCAAATAGCTCGGATAGAGTACCAGAAATTGATAGCACTTATAAATTTGATCATGATACTACCCTGGCAATTTTGGCTGGATATACATACAACCGTAGAGTAATGATACAAGGTTATCACGGAACCGGAAAATCTACCCACATAGAACAAGTTGGCGCAAAACTAAATTGGCCTACAGTGCGAGTAAATTTAGATAGCCACATTTCCAGAATAGATTTAATAGGAAAAGATGCTATTAAACTTGTTGACGGCAAACAAGTTACCGAATTTCAAGAAGGTATTTTACCCTGGGCCTTGAGAAATCCTGTTGCTATTGTTTTTGACGAATATGATGCTGGAAGAGCAGATGTTATGTTTGTTATACAACGTGTACTTGAAGTCGATGGAAAGCTTACTTTGCTTGATCAAAATAAGGTAATTGCCCCACATCCTTCTTTTCGACTATTTGCAACTGCAAATACTGTTGGACTTGGTGATACAACTGGTCTTTATCATGGCACGCAACAAATCAACCAAGGCCAAATGGACCGATGGTCAATTGTAAGCACATTAAATTATTTACCACACGAAGATGAAACAGCTATTGTTACAGCAAAAAATCCAGGCACTGACCCAGATGTCATTGGCAAAATGGTTACTGTAGCAGAATTAACTCGAAATGCTTTCATGAATGGTGATATTTCAACTGTCATGTCACCAAGAACTGTTATTGCATGGGCGCAAAACACCAATATATTTAAAGATGTAGGTTTTGCGTTTAGGCTAACATTCCTTAATAAATGTGATGAGCTAGAAAGAGAAACAGTAGCAGAATTTTATCAACGTTTATTTGATGAAGAATTACCTGAAAGTGCTGCATCTGTTAGCTTAGGCTAATGAGTAACTCAAATAATAACCCTGCGGATCCGTTTAAAAAAGCTCTTGCAGAAGCTACAAGAGCGATGGCTGCTGATAGCGAACTCGCAGTTGCGTATTCTATCGATCCTCCAGGGTTGTCTAATGATACGGCGCGTCTACCTCAAGTAAGTCGCCGCATGACACGTCAAGAAGTATTATTAGCACGCGGCACTGCGGATGCATATGCATTACGAACTCGTTTCCATAATGAAACAATTCATAATCGTTATATGCCTAAAGGCAATGAAGCCAAAGAAATATATGAAGTTATGGCTACGGCTAGGTGTGAAGCTGTAGGAGCCCGAGCAATGCCTGGAACGGCTGGAAACATTGAAGCAAAGTTAGAAGCAGAAGCTTTAGCGCTTGGATATGATAAAGCAACATCATTTAAGGATGTACCAATGCCAACAGCTTTATCATACTACTTGAGGCATATAACGACTGGCAGAGAAATGCCCAGTACAGTTAAGAATGCTTTAGAGCAATGGAAAACTACTATTGAAGAGCGATCTGGAACAACATTTGAAAAAATTGGAGACAAAATCTTAGATCAAGTAGAATTTGCTCGTTTTGCTCGTCAACTTATTGATGACCTTGGCTATGGTGATCAACTTGGAGATGACCCAGACCAACCGGACGCAGAAGAAGACCAAAATGATGCTGAAAATGAACCAGAGGAATCATCTGAACCAGACAACGATAGTGGGGATACCTCAGAAGAACCAGAAGATACCCAAGAAGATAATGAAGACACACAGCAATCTAGTGAGCAACAGCAATCTGAATTATCAATGGATGAAA
>Ga0228662_1000970_pt1 | contig 12782 bp, 17 predicted proteins | sample 76DmetaG_FD_183173 | JGI IMG/M metagenome (GOLD analysis project Ga0228662, IMG submission 183173) | Seawater microbial communities from Monterey Bay, California, United States - 76D | ecosystem: Environmental > Aquatic > Marine > Coastal | place: USA: California | collected 2016-11-10
TAACACCTAAAGATACAGATACTAAAAAAGGCGATAACGTTACACTCTTACCTAGAGAGTTACCACAACGTGATGATACAGATTTAGATCCAAATGATATTATTATTCCAACTACTCCTCAACAAGGTAGTGGCAGAGGTGATGGGCAAGCTGAACTAGACGCTCGTAGAGAAAAAGCTAGAGCAGATCAAGAAGCAAAACAAGCTGAACTAGATGCTCGTAGAGAAAAAGCTAGAGCAGATCAGGCTAAAGCAAATCAACAAGCTAACGATAAGTTTCAAAATGATAGAATAGACCGTATAGCACAACAATCAGATGATCAAGCACAAGCAGATAAGAGAGATGCAGCTAAAAAACCTAAGGTGACTACAACTGCTCCTAAACAGCCAGTTGTTCCTAATACTGACACAACAGATACAGATATAGACACAACAGATACAGATATAGATACAACACTACCTAAACAACCAGCAAAACCTGATCAAGATACAATTACAGTTCCTGATGATGCGCAAACACCACCAGAGAGTGAAATAACCAAAAAGGATGATGCCAAAAAGGATGATGAGAACACAGCTGATGAAATTAATAAATTACCAGTTGCTCCGCCTCCTAGTGTTAATACAACAAAAAAGAAACCAACTGTTAAACATACATTAAAGACTACAACTAAGAAAACCAAACAAACACCGAGAGTAGGCGCAGGTTTAATTGGAAACTTTGGTGATAGTCCGAGTAAAACACAAGTTCCACAATTTGAACCGCCTCCAGCATTTAAAGATCCGTTAGATTTAGGAAAATATAAAAGGTTTAAATAAGGTAAATACTGTTAACGTTAAATAGGATAAAACGATGACTGCACAAAACGAAGGCTATAAAATTATGCCACCAATGGATCCAAAGTACACTGAGCGCAGTGGCTTAGAAGGTCCTTTTACTACGCTAAGTGGTAAAGTAGTATACTACGATCCAAAAGAAGGCAAATATTACGACCCAGATACAGACATGTATATGTCATATGACGAATTTCAAAACTATGATAAAGATTACAGTGGTATGGGCACCAAAGAGTCTCGCACATTAGAAAATCTTATGGCTAAAGTCTTTGGTAAAACAGTTAATGAATTTAAAAATCCAACAACAGAAGCAGAAGTTCAAGTTGACGAAGCAGGCGGATATTATACACAGCCAGTATATGATATGATTGAAAAGCATGGTTATGAAAAAGTAATGTCTGAACTACTATCAAAATTAGATGCTGATGTAATTCAGGACTTTTTAAACCGTGCAGAGTTAGATGAAAACACATATGATACTAAAGACTTTGAATTTAATCCAAGAGCTGGACATAGAGACCAAATGAGCCATCCTGAAAATAGAGGATTGGGCGCAGAACCAAATAGATCATATAGTCCACGTCCTAAATTACGTCCAAAGAATCTTAAAGCACCTATGACAAGCCCACGTCCAAAAGCTCGTCCAAAGGATTTAGAAATGAAGTATGCTATTAATAAAGCAGTACGGCAAGCTGTGGGCGAAGATGGCATTGCAGCAATGGCAGAATCAACTAGTAAGCCAGAAGTATCAGTTACTGAAATGCAAGATTCACTAAAATTAAAAGACGCACAATCAAACGAACATGTTGTAGCAAGTTATGTACGAACAATGATAGACGAGAGTCACAAAACTTGGGACGATGTAATGGAACAAGTTGAATTTGTTCTAGATCTTGTAAAAGAAGGCAACACAATGAAAGCAGAAGATGTGTTTAACATTGTTAAAGCACAACACATGCAGAACTACTTCGATTATAAAATGTCGCTCAAAGAGAATCTTGACACACTGAGAAACATTGTAAAAGACAAATCATACCAAACTGTAAAGTTTGAAGACGGATCAATGAAAGTTGATCTAACCACAGCAAATATGTTCTTGCAAGTATTTGATGCACAAAAACCTGAAACACAAGAAAAGATACAAGCAAAAATTAAAACCAAGCAAGGCTTCCTAGCAATGTTGGATTTAATTTACAGTAAGATGTAAGGAGTAGATATGAAATTCGATAAACTTAAAATTACTGAAGCCGAATTTGATCAGCTAGCTGAGAAAAAAGATGCTTGCTATCATAAAGTTAAGTCACGTTACAAAGTATGGCCCAGTGCATATGCTAGTGGCGCACTAGTTCAGTGCCGTAAGAAAGGTGCTAAGAACTGGGGCAACAGCAAGAAGAAGTAATATGTTGATTGAAGAAATTATAAGCGAAGTAACTGGCACAATGATGCCTAAGGTAAATGTTGCTAACCCAGATGCAATTAGAGCAAACAACAAAGCATTGGGAACAAAAGAGCTAGTGGTTACTACACCAGCTTTTCGTAAATTACGCAATCAACAATTAGATAAACAAGCGGCACAAGATGCAAGGCAAGGAAAAGATCAAAGTCAATCTTTTAAGTTCACACCTGCTGACAGTAGTAATTTTAACCCTGCGTTACAACCACCTAAAAATAAAAGACCAAGACCAATTAAAAGTATAGGTAGCCAATAATGCTTATAGAAGAGATCATAACAGAGAAGTGTTGGAAAGGCTACAAAAAAGATGGTATGAAAACCATGTTTGGAAAACGTGTACCCAACTGTGTTAAGAACGAATCGGACGAAAACGTAGATGAAAATCTAAGAGCTTGGTTCGGCAAAGGCAAAAAAGGCGGAGCTGGAGGCGGCGGATGGGATCGCTACAACACAAAAGGTGAACGCATAGGTAAATGCGGAGACAGTAAAAAAGGCGAAGGCAAACCTAAATGTCTTAGCAAATCACGTGCCGCAAGTCTAAGAGCTAAAGGCGGCAAAAAAGCAATAGCAGCAGCTGTACGTAAAAAACGTAAAAATGATCCGAACAAAAATCGTAGAGGAAAAGCTAAAAACGTTAGCAACACAACAAGGAAATCTTAGTGCAAGGTGAATACAGAACATGTAAAAAGTGTGGACATAGATGTCACTGTTACCAACCAACTTGCAATGATTGTATAAATGATGTGTGTACTGGATGCGATTGTGAACCCACTGTAGAACTTGGAACAGATGCCAGAAGTTGGCCTTGGCAAGATAGCGGTTTAGATAGTAATTTTAGATGAACTTATGTACAGAAGAAATAGCATGGGCAACAACTGCTCCCGAGGATTTATGGATATTCGATAAACTTATATTAGCAAGACATCTTGGTTATACTTGTGGTCCAGTAGGAACTAGAGTTTCGAAATCAGATTACTATATTGTAAGACCTTGTGTAAACGCTATAGGACTTGGGCTAGGTGCTCAAAAACACTACATTAAAGATTTTACAGATCACTTAACACCTGGACATTTTTGGTGTGAAATATTTGAAGGTGATCATATTAGCGTAGATTATCTTAACGGCGAACAAGTACTAGCAGTACAAGGACATAAAAATCCTGCAACGTATACGCAATGGGATCGTTGGGTAAAAGTAGATGTTCAAATACCATTACCTAGTTGTTTAGATTATATCAAAAACAAATATGCTAAAATAAATGCAGAGTATATAGGCGGGAATCTAATAGAATTACATCTTAGACACAACCCAGATTTTACTATAGGACGCAATGAATACATACCTGTATGGCATGGACAAGACGAAATACCACCCAAAGGTTATGAATTCATTGAAGATCCAGACGTTCATGGGCGTATAGGCGCTTGGGTTCGATAAATACCAATACAAAAAGGGAGTATTCATTATGAGTACATTTGAATTTGAATTCACAGAAGATCAAGTACAAGAACTATTACACGGTAATAAAGAATATATCGAATGGTTCGAAGCAATGGAAGAAATACTTCCATACTATGACATAAACACTGTTGATAGGGTTGCAGGATTTATAGCACAATGCGCCCACGAAAGCAATAACTTCCGTGTTACAAAAGAAAACTTAAACTACAGCGCCAAAGGATTGAATGCTGTATTTCCTAAGTATTTTGTAAGGGCAGGAAGAAATGCTGACGACTATCACAGACAACCAGAAAAGATTGCAAATGTAGTGTATGCAAACCGCATGGACAATGGCGACGAAGCTAGTGGTGACGGATGGCGCTTCCGCGGTAGAGGAGTTATCCAACTTACTGGTAGACACAACTATACAAAGTTTGGCGAAACACTAGGCTACACAGCAGAACAAGCAATCAAGTATCTTAAAACCAAAAAAGGCGCATTAGAAAGTGCATGTTGGTTCTGGAAAACAAACAACATAAACAAATATGCTGACAAACAAGATATTACTGGTATGACCAAACGTATCAATGGCGGTACTATTGGATTAGCTGATCGCAAAAAACACTACAAGCATGCACTAGAAGTACTAGGCGGCAATTGGGCACCTCCACCATTTACACACAGTACTGTGAAAAAAGGTAGCAAAGGCGAAACTGTAAAAGCAGTACAAAAAGCCTTAGGTGCTAAAGCAGACGGTGTATTTGGTCCAGGAACAGAAGCCGCAGTAATACAATGGCAAAAGAGCAGAGGCTTAGTGCCTGATGGCATAGTTGGCAAAGCCACACTTGCTGCAATGGGAATTAAATAATGTTAAGCAAACAATGTAAACTACACTTAGAAGAAGTAGGCGAAACAGGCTTGCAACATATGGCAATAGCACTAAAAACCGCAGTTAAATTACAACTGTTAGTGCCTGCATTAATCATTCACAGTGTTGCACCTAGGTGTTTTACAAACACAGCAACTAATGTAATGAAAGATATATTGGAGAAGAGAAAATGAATTGGGTAAAAGAACGTATCGGTGAACGCACCACATGGGACGGTGGCGTGATGATTGCAATGGGATTAATTGCATTGTTTGCAACTAGCTTTATCAAACTTGCGGCAATTGCAGCAATTGCATATGGCGCATGGACTATTTGGAAAGCAGAATAATATGTGGGAAATGATCGAACGCATGGCTAGCGATAGGCTTTGGATTTATACTGCTCTTGCTGGCAGTGTGTTTGGTGCAATATTTGTTGCATATATGACTAGCACACGTATAGGACTTTGGTTTTATGCTAAAGTTGATAACTGTGTAGACTATTTGGTAGAGCGTTGGGGCTGGACATGGTTACAGCAACCAGAAGATGCTTGGCGTCAACGCTATCCAAAGATTACAGCAAAAATAGATGAGCTCGAACAGCGCATCAAGAAGTTGGAAAAGTGACCCGGTGGGAACGTATAAAAAACTGGTGTACAGTAGATCGTTGCGTAGACTTAATAATGGACGCAATACTATTGTTCTGGGAAGTTATTACTAGTCCCATATTGATTGTTATGCGTCTAGCAAGATATGTACTAGGCAGATGGGTTATAGAAGGCTTAAAAAACAAGATAAAAAAACTAATACATTGGCTGAAAACTAAACCAATTTGGGTGTCGTTTATTATTGGGCCTATTACTGTCATAATATTGTTTTATACTCTAGTAGCTATATGGCTAGGCGGAGAAATGCTCAAACCAGAAATATGGAAAGAAGACGATATTATCGTTGACAACCCTGAATAATTACTATATTATGTAAAGAATACAAGCCAAAGGAGGTATTCATGCCTGTACGAAGTTTTAATGATTCGGAAATTAAAAAGTTAAAGCAATTGATGTCTGAAGGTATTCAGGTCACAGGAGAGGTAGAAACTCTCAGAGAAGGTCTCAAAGACACAGTAAAAGCTATTGCAGAAGAAATGGACATGAAGCCAGCTTCACTTAACAAAGCAATTCGTATTGCATACAAAAACGAATTTGCAAATGTTCAAGATAGCTTCAGTCAAGTTGAAGAAATTTTACAAGCAACAGGACGAGATGTTTAATGCTGGATTTGCCAGTAATTGAAGTACAACATTACACGGACAAACTATTTAGAATTAGAACAGAACGACCTCGCAGTTATAGATTTACTGCGGGGGAGTTTGTTATGATTGGTTTAGATGATGCACCTAGTAGAGCATACAGCATTACTAGTGGACCATACGACGACTATTTAGAGTTCTACAGTATTAAAGTACAAGACGGACCGCTAACAAGTAAACTACAACATGTAAAAGTAGGCGATACTATCCGTGTAGGCGAAAAGCCAACGGGTACACTAATACTTGCTAACTTAGAACTAGGCGGACATCTAGTAATGATGGCTAGTGGCACAGGTATTGCACCGTTTATTAGTTTGTTACGTGAACCAGAAACATATGATCTATTCGATAACATCACTGTCACGTGGACTACTAGACTACATGCAGAACAAGACTGCTATAGAGACTTCTTAAATGAGATGCCAATTGAATATATCAGCACAGTAACACAAGAGCCAGCTGAACTACAAGGACGTATACAAAAGTTTATGGAAGATGGCACTGTAAAGATTGACAATCCTGCAGAACAACGTATAATGTTATGTGGAAGTGTAGCATTTAACAATGATCTCAAAGATCACTTTAACGAATTAGGTTTTAGTGAAGGTAATAAAAAGACACAAGGTACGTTTGTGCAAGAAAGGGCTTTTGTAGGCTAATGTATGTAGACGCACTAATCGATAGAGATAAAGATATTATACACGTGGTTGAACGTGTAAACGGAAAACGTGAGTTTAGAGAATATCCTGCACGGTATTTGTTTTACTACAAAGATGTTAGAGGTAGTTACGAAAGTATCTTTGGTGACAAACTAAATCGTGTAGTAACTACAAGTGGTAAACAATTTAAAAAAGAAAAGAAACTATACGGCGGACAAAAGCTATTTGAAAGCGATGTCAATCCTGTATTTAGATGTCTAGCTGACAACTACTTAGGAGCAGACACTCCCAAGCTACAGCAAGCGTTTTTCGATATCGAGGTTGACTTCGATGAGAAAGTAGGTTTCGCTCCTCCTGAAGATCCGTTTAATGCTGTTACTGCTATCAGTGTACACTTGGATTGGTTTGGAAAAACAATCTGTTTGGTTAACAAACCCAAGACACTTACAAAAGCAGATGCACAACTTATTGTAGATAGATTCCCTGATACTATACTGTGTGATACAGAAAGTGAATTGTTGGAAACATTCTTACAACTGATAGATGATGCAGATGTATTGAGTGGTTGGAACAGTGAAGGCTTTGATATTCCATACTTGGTAAATCGTATTGCAAGAACTATGGGCAAAGAACACACAAGACGCTTTTGTCTGTGGGGCAAATATCCCAAGCGGCGTGAATATGAAAAGTATGGTAAGTTACAAGAAACGTATGATACCATTGGTAGACTGCACTTGGACTATATGCAACTGTATCAAAAGTATACATATCATGAAATGCACAGTTATAGTTTAGATGCAATTGGTGAATATGAACTAGGCGAACGTAAAACAGAGTATCAAGGTACACTGGATCAGTTGTACAACAATGACTTTGAAACATTTATTGAGTACTCCAGACAAGACGTCGACTTGTTGGTACGCATGGACAGGAAGCTACAGTTTATTGACCTTGCAAACGTTATTGCACATGACAACACAGTGCTTGTGCAAACAACAATGGGTGCGGTTGCTGTAACAGATCAAGCTATTCTCAACGAAGCGCACAGTCGTGGACTTATTGTTCCAGATAAAGTACATGACAAAGTACAAAAACATTATCCACAACAGTGTACAGCGGCAGGTGCATACGTTGCAACTCCTAAAAAAGGCTTTCATGAATGGATTGGTAGTATGGACTTGAACAGTCTATATCCAAGTATTTTACGTAGCCTTAACATGAGTACTGAAACTATCGTTGGTCAGATTAGACATACACTTACTGTTCCAATGTTAAATGAATACAAATGGGTTGTTGCAAGTGCATGGGAAGGTAAGTTTGCTTGTCCTGAGTATGAAAAAGTTATAGAGAAGAACGATGAGACATTGTTGTACATCGACTTTGAAAATGGAGAAGAATTGTCCGGGACAGGCGCTGAACTATATCAGATTATTTTTGAAAGTGGACAGCCTTGGGTACTTACTAGTAATGGTACAATACTTGATCAAACTAAGAAAGGTATCATTCCAGGCTTACTAGAGCGTTGGTATGCTGAACGTAAAGTACTACAAAAGAACATGCGTGAGCATCAAGCGGCAGGTGATATTGAAAAGACAGCATATTGGGATAAGCGACAGCTAGTTAAAAAGATTAACTTGAACAGTTTGTATGGTGCGTTACTTAACCCAGGTAGTAGATTCAATGATCCACGCATGGGGCAGAGTACAACACTAACTGGTAGATGTATTGCAAGACACATGGGAGCCAAAGTAAACGAGTTGTTTACAGGCGAATACAATCATGTAGGTCCTTCAATTATATATGGCGACACAGACAGTGTGTACTTTAGTGCATATCCTATATTTAAAGAACAAATAGAAAATGGCGAGTTTGCATGGGACAAAGATAAAGTTACAGAACTGTATGAAACTGTTTGCGAACAAGCCAACGAAACATTTCCTAACTATATGGCAACTGCACACAATGTACTCAACAGAGAACAAGGTGAAATTATTGCGGCGGCACGTGAAGTTAGTGCAACTGCTGGCATATACATTACAAAGAAACGCTATGCAATCTTAGTGTATGACAATGAAGGTCACAGAGAAGATAGTGATACAAAGCCAGGCAAGATCAAAGCAATGGGATTAGATCTCAAACGCAGTGATACTCCTGCTTTTATGCAAGACTTTCTCAGTGAACTACTGTTAAAAACACTAACAGGAAGCAAAGAAGAAGAAATTATTGAACGTATTATTGAGTTTCGCAGTGAGTTTAGAAACATGCCAGCATGGCTTAAAGGCACACCTAAACGTGTGAACAAACTTACACACTACTACAATAGTGAATATATGATTGATCCTAAAACAGGAGACGAAGTATACAAAGGTAAAAGTAACATGCCCGGACATGTGAGAGCGGCTATCAACTACAACAGAATGCGTAGAATGAATGGTGACCGTTACAGCATGGAAATTATGGATGGTATGAAGACCATTGTATGTAAACTAAAGGATAATCCGCTAGGACTTACTAGTATTGGTTATCCCACAGACGAAACACGCTTGCCCGAATGGTACAAAGAACTTCCGTTTGACAATGACACAATGGAAGAAGGTATTATTACCAAGAAAATTAGTAACTTGTTAGGTGTAATGAATTGGGACCTAGCTAAAGCAGAAGACAAAACTACGTTTGATAGTTTATTTGACTGGGGCTAATGAAACTAGATCTACACGGAAAACATGTACACGAAGCGTGGAAAATGGTTGACAGATTCCTAAGCGACTGTTATTATAAAAGTATTAAACGTTGTGAAATAATTTGTGGACAAGGAATGATCCGTAACGAAATGGATGATTGGCTCCACCTAAATACTTTTGTGCGAGAATACAGGTTTAATACTCGTACACAAGGAAGCTACACAGTATACCTAAAGAAGAGGACATAACATGAGAGATTATCTCAAAGACATTGTGCAACACACACATGGACTTGGCTTTATTGAGGCCGCAAAAATTGTAAATGAAGAAGGCGCTACTAGCTTAGAAGCTATGGATGATGATCGCACAGTTATTGTGCAAGCACAATTCAAAGAACAAGTGCCAGGACTTAGTGGTACATTCGGTTTGCCTAACTTGAGCAAACTAAACATTCTACTCAACATTGATGAGTACAAAGACAATGCAAACATCACAGTAAACGAACAAGAACGCAATGGCGAGACTGTTCCGTTTGGTTTGCATTTTGAAAATGCAAATGGCGACTTTAAAAATGACTACAGATTTATGAGTCGTGAAGTTGTTGAAGAAAAACTAAAAAGTGTTAAGTTTAAAGGCGTAAGTTGGGACGTTGAAGTGACTCCTAATAGTGCAAGTGTTGCACGTTTTAAAATGCAAGCACAAGCCAACAGCGAAGAAGTTGTGTTTACTGCAAAGAATGATGGCAATGACCTAAAGTTTTACTTTGGTGATAGCAGTACACACGCAGGTAACTTTGTGTTTGCACCTGATGTTAACGGTGCTCTTAACACAGGTTGGAGTTGGCCCGTAGCACAAGTGCTGAGTATTCTTAACTTGCCTGGCGATGTTACTATGAAGTTTAGCAACGCAGGAGCGGCAATGATTACAGTAGACAGCGGTATGGCAACGTATGACTATATCCTGCCAGCACAAAGCAAGTAACATATGGAACATAACCAACACAAAAATCTAACAGAAACACAGAACGATTATGCTGTGTTCTTGCCAGCATTGAGTACTTTCTATGCACTGTTTATTGGTAGACAACGCAGAGGCTTAGAGCCTTATAACGAAGATAGAAAAGCAAGCGGTACGCCGTATATTGACTTGAATCGTATACCTGCACACTTGACTGCTAACAATCCAAGCAACGGTGTAGAAAGTCTCAACTGGCTAGCCAAAGAAGGCATCTTCAATTACAAGTGGAGTTTGCATAGTGCTGGACACGCCAGTCTTGATCTAAACAAAGACATGTACAGAGAAAGTCAATACAGAGAGCGTGACAGAGAATACAGTTGGCTATTAGGTGATAGTGGTGGTTTCCAAATTGGTAAAGGCAAGTGGGAAGGTGACTGGAGAGCAAACAGTGGTTGCAACCTAGCACAAAAGAAACGTGATGGTGTCCTAAAATGGATGGACGCCTTTATGGACTATGGTATGATCCTCGATATTCCAGCTTGGGTAAGTCGTAGTCCTGATGGTGCAAAGGCAAGTAATATCAGCAGTTATCAAGAAGCTGTAGATGGCACTGCTTTTAACAATGAGTATTTTATCAGAAACCGTAACGGAGACTGTAAATTTCTCAATGTACTACAGGGCGAAAACTTTGCTCAAGCGGATGATTGGTATTCACAAATGAAAAAGTTTAGTGATCCCAAGCAGTATCCAGACGCTCATTTTAATGGTTGGGCAATGGGAGGTCAAAACATGTGCGATATCGAACTAGCACTCAAGAGGCTAGTCGAACTTCGTCATGATGGTTTACTAGAACAAGGTTTGCATGATGTTATGCACTTCCTAGGAACCAGCAAATTAGAGTGGGCTCTGGTACTAACTGCAATACAGAGAGCAGTAAGAAAATATCATAATCCAAATTTTACAATTACATTTGACTGTGCAAGTCCTTTCTTGTGTACAGCAAATGGACAGTTTTACACCAACTGGCGTTTGGATCAAGACAGCAAATGGAGTTACATGATGAATGATGCTCCAGATGATAAGAGTTTCAAAGGTAATGGTGTATTATTTGATGATGAAGCACGTAAAATGTATCCTGATTACATTGGTAGTCCTGTAACAAATGGAATGATGCTGGACGAGATTTGTTACTATGCTCCAGGTGATGTAAGTAGACAAGGCAACGAAACTAAAACAAGTTGGGATAGTTTTAGCTATTGTATGCTTATGGGTCATAATGTATGGCAACACGTTAAGAGTGTACAGGAAGCAAATAAAGTATTTGATCAAGGACAGTATCCAAGTATGATGGTAGACAACAGTTTTGACAAACAAGAAGTTAAAGATGTTGTTATGGAAGTTTTTGCTGAAAGTGACAAAGGAAAGAGCTTGCAAATTATCGAAAATCATCGTAAACTATGGATGAAAGTAATCGGCACACGTGGTGCTGTTGGTAAGAAAACAATTAACAGTTCGGCACAGTTTAATGCACTCTTTGAATAAAGCACTAATTGTAGGCACAGGATTTGGTAGCCTATACAAAAAAATATATGAAGACATGAATGTTGCTGTGACCACAGTGGACATTGCAGATCCCAATGCAGACTATAAGCATGTATACAAAGCACTAGATGCAGGATTAGCGCATTGGGATGTCTGCCATATTACTACACCCAATTATACACATTATCCACTAGCAGACTTATGTGCAAACTTTTGCGACATTGTGTTTGTTGAAAAGCCTGGTGTTGATGACCCAGAGCTATGGGAAGAACTGCTGGCAGATCATCCTACAACACGTATTATGATGACCAAAAACAATCAATACAGAGACAATGTACATCAAGTGCGTGAGTCAGCAAGTAAAGGCGAAGTACATATTCATTGGTTAAATGAAGATAGAGTACCCAAGCCTGGCAGTTGGTTCACTACAAAGAAACTAGCATTTGGTGGTGTAAGCAGAGACTTGATGCCACACTTATTGAGTTGGATACAAGTAATAGATCCGGACTGGATGCACATGAAACCCACATGGAGTAGATTGGATCAACGTTGGAAGTTGCAAGATCTAACTAGCAGTGATTACGGCGAAGTAGATGCACAAGGCACATATGATGTAGATGATGCATGTTATATTGATATGGGTCGTTACAAACTATATGCTGATTGGCGTTGTAACAGTCCAGACGATATTGCTATTCATACAGATAAAGTTAGCTTTCAACTAGGACTATGTCCAGAAAGTGCATACGAAGCAATGATACGCATTGCACATGAGAATCTAAATAATGATGAGTTTTGGAATAAACAAAAGGATATGGACTTATGGATTCATCGGATCTTAAACAACCTGTAAGACAATTAGTAACAGACGGCAAAGGTACTTTCTTTGAAAAAGACTATTTGGTGCCCATGCTAACAACAGACGAGATTCGTGTACGTGCAATTATGACAGGCGTATGTCGTAGTGATATTGACATGATGAACGGAAAGTTTGCACTACTGCCAACTAACATGCACGGACATGAAGGCTTGGGTCA
>Ga0228662_1000975_pt1 | contig 12722 bp, 7 predicted proteins | sample 76DmetaG_FD_183173 | JGI IMG/M metagenome (GOLD analysis project Ga0228662, IMG submission 183173) | Seawater microbial communities from Monterey Bay, California, United States - 76D | ecosystem: Environmental > Aquatic > Marine > Coastal | place: USA: California | collected 2016-11-10
GGAAAACAAGTTCTATCAGATCCACAAACCAACTTGATGTTGGGAATATTGAGTGAAATTTCTCAATACGATAACCAGTTACGAACCGAAAGGTTTAGGTTGGGAAAACTTAAACGTATTCGACAGGGTGGATGGATGGGAGGTCCTCCACCTTATGGTTATTCACTCGATAACAGCAAACTTGTTCCGAATGAAGAGGAACAGAAGTGGGTCAAACACATCTTTGAGAGTTATAAGAATGGTGACTCGATCGATGAGATAAGAACACAACTTCTAAAAAAGGGAGTTGTTACCCGACGTGGTAATCCAGTTTGGTCTCATGGTTCGATAGATAAACTCCTCACGAACACTCACTATGAGGGTTACTACACATATACCGACAAGAAGTCGGGTGACACTCTTCGGATAGTCTGTCCAAGATTACTTGATCCCTCTTTAATAAAATCAGTCAGAGATTTGAGGGAAAAAAGGTCTTACGGAAAAACTGGGAACCGACGGACAAAGACAAGTAACCAAAAATATACATATCTTCTCACCGGTCTGTTGGTTTGTGGTCATTGTGGTTCTCTATACGGTGGTAATCATAAGAAGACCCAAACCTCGTATTACTCATGTCTTCAAAAGACCCATAAATTCAAAACCAAATACACCGAAAAACATGTTGTGTGTGGGTCTAACAGGAACATACGGATCGACAAAACGGACGAAGTTGCTTGGGATACTATTGTAGATATCATTTCCAAGTCACATACTTTCAAAGAGACAGTGAAAACTGAACTGTTAGGTAAAAATTCTTATAAGAAATCAGTATCCGATATCAAGAAACTTGAAAACAAACAAAAGAAGTTGAAAAAAGAAGTTGATGATGTGACAGAATCCATCGTTAATTCTGAAAGTCTGGTCCTTATAGGAAAACGGGACAAAGTAGAGGTTGAAAAAATTGTTAAAAACCTCGAGAAACATCGCCTGTTTCTAGAGACCCAAATAGAAGAAATTTCTCAGTCACTTATAGAAGATCAACAACAAAGACGCTGGGTTGATTGGGTAAAAGAATTTGGTAATCGGATCGACAAACTGAGGGATCCCGATTTCACCATTGAAGACCGTAAGAAATTTCTCGAAGGTGTTGTGAACAAGATACTGGTTACTAACAATGACGTTAGAGAACATGAGTTAAAGATCGAGTTCCGTCTTCCATACGTGGGTGATAAGTTCGAGTATTATGACCCTTCGAACAAGTCGAAGGGTTACACCATAAAGAAAGGTCGAAAGACCAAGAAAGTGGTGACTGATTTGTTAAAAAAAACAAAAGGATAGGGATGAATGGATGTCATTATATATCGAAATTTATTCCATCACAGTGGAATGAAAGGTGTATGTGCGGTGCCTTAAATCCAAGGTTTATTCTGCATATTGATGTAGAAATACTTACTAATGCACTGTCGATCTGGGGGATTTTTGGAAGACGCAAAGAAATCCATGAATTGATTATGGATTTACACAATCGGGGATATTTGGACAAAGACATTGCAAAAATCATGAATGATAGGAATATTCCAACCTCACGGAATAAATTGTGGTTTGCGAAACACGTGTGGGCTGCAAGAAATTATCTACGCAAAAGAAAAGCAAGGCAGTCTGAGACAACATGGAAGATCACAAGGATCTTTTGCGAATTCCACAAGTGAACTTTAGTTGGGTGCATCTGTACACACGAGTGGCGTCATACACATGATGGTTACGGACGTTTCTTTACCTTAACTTTTATAAAATATTCTCTGACATAACTTGCTAATATTGAGCAATATCAATAGACTAATGTCATATGATAGAGCGTCTAAAGGTTCGATTATCTATCACTAGAGTTACTTCAACTGATAACTCAAATTCTATCACAATCATTCAGACTTATTGATAAAGGAGACACCAATTGAGAATTGGTTACGCCCGTACTTCAACCAATAACCAAAAATATTCTTTGGAAGATCAAGTTGAGAAACTAACTAACAGTGGATGTGAAAAGATTTTCTCTGAAGAGATATCCAGTGTGTCATCAACTCGTCCCGAATTTGATAAAGCAATCGAATTCGCTAGAGAAGGTGATACGTTAATTGTCACCACACTTAGTCGGTTTGCACGATCCATATCTGATCTATGGAAACATGTAGAGAAGCTGGAGAAGAAAGGAGTTTCATTTCAAATTCTCGATATGAATTTGGATACCTCAACACCTACAGGAAAACTCCTACTTTCTATGTTGGGTGCTGTTTACCAATTCGAAAGAGAAATTTTATTAGAGAGACAAAAGATCGGCATCGAAAAGGCAAAGCGGGAAGGCAAATTCAAAGGTCGTATTCCTACTGCAAAAAGAAAAACAGAGGAAATCAGAACACTGATTGCAAAGGGACTTAAACCTCAAGAAATCGCAAACCATTTAGGAATTGGTGTTGCGTCTGTTTATCGATATCGCTGACTGCCCACCAGTAGACTGGTGTAACTTTATACTTGTGGGTCAAGATTATCCAAAATCCAAATGGAACTATTAAATATGAGTATGCAAACCTATGATGAGATAATCCAATTGGTGGTTGAGGAACTTCACAAAACAAGAACTATCAGTTTTGCAACATTTCGACGATTGGACAGAAAACTTGGTTTGCCCAATGGAACTGCATTGGAGGCTTCTGGTTGGAAAGATATCTTAGAATTTCAGATGAGATCGTCTTAGATCACTCCCTAGAAATTTACTTGGATGAAACGCATTTCAACCATCACATCAAAAGTGTTGCAACTTATGTTCTGCAGAACATAAGTCTAATTTAAATTTCAACTTCGATGGGTGTTATGAAACTTGATCGCATCTCATAGACTCAATCGACCAGTTGATGTAGCTATTTATGGTAATGACCCAAACCGTATCTCGATGCAGAGATTTCAATCATTGATCTTTGTATTACAAATTCAAATGTAACATAATGAGAATGATCCAGAACATACACGTTTCGCCGACAAAAAAAACAAATACTGAAAAACTTGAGGAATATCGCCTCTCGTTTGGCACTGGAGGCCTATATGTCAGTGAAAGCGGAAGCCTCATAGAAACATATTCTTCTCTCAAGATTTGGGATGATGTCATTGAGGATGCAGTAAAAAAGAATTTATTACAGTTCACTTCATCTAGCTCAACCAAGCGAGCCGTGAGAGAAATCTGCACTCGTTTGAAGTCATTATCATCTCAAGAGCTAGATTTTTTTGCCACGGCAGACCACTTCGACCGATCGATCTTGTGCTGGTTGGCAAGCTGCCGCACCTATCAGTTCATTGGAGACTTTACGACCCAGATTGTTGTGGAAAACTTCGCCTGCTACAAACTCGAACTTGGTTATGCGGACTTTGATTTCTTCTATGAAGAGCAAGCCCAGTTCCATCCTGAACTGGAAGCATTAACCGAAGCCACCCGCAAAAAACTCCGGCAGATCCTTTTCCGCATGCTGCGTGAAGCAGGCATTCTAGCGGATGATAATCGCATCGTTGCGAGTATCGCCTCTCAGTCGCTAAAGGACATCAACGCAAAAGTTAACCGTGACTTGCCTCTTTTTGTTCCGGGAGGATCCCTATGACGATAAATACCGCTTGCGCTGAACTGCGAGGTCCTCAATCTCGAGAGATTCTGGAGCATCTCGAGGCCGTTATCTCAAGTAAACGTTTCATAGAGAAGCAAGGCCTCAACAATGAGGTGCCATTTTTCATATGTCCGTATCGACCAGAAGACTCAGTAGAGATGGAAGTTCTACGTGGGCAACTCGTAAAGCGTTTAGAGCAGAAATCGGTCCGCATTCTTGAGATAAACCTATATGATCTGACGCTCGAACTTCTCGATGGGCGCAAGCTTCTAGGTCGCATTCTTCAATCTGAGAGCAGTATGCCAAAGTCGAAAATCAAGGAAACACTTCAAGGTGTCCTAGACCCCGAAAGACATTTAGTTCCCGCAATTTCTGAGCGGGCGCAGAACAAAGAATTTGACGTGATATTCCTGTCTGGTATTGGAGAGGTTTTTCCATTTATTCGATCCCATAACGTTCTGAATAATTTGCAAAGTGCTGCCAAAGAACAGCCTACACTCATGTTCTTTCCAGGAAGTTATCAACATCAACTTGCAACTGGCGCTTCTCTTGATCTGTTCGGAAAACTCCAAGATGATAAGTATTACCGTGCCTACAACATTCTCACGATGAAAGCTGCCGCATGACCATGCAATTAAAGTCCCTATTTGTTAAACCTGTAGATCGGCCCATTGATGGGGTTATTAAAGCAGATGATGAAGCCAGCTTGCTGATGGAGCTGGAAGAATACGTAGTCACGAACGAAGTCGAGAAGAACCTCAGCAGGTTCCTGCAAGAATATAATAATTATTCGCATATTAATGGCGTATGGATCTCGGGCTTCTTTGGATCGGGCAAATCACACCTCCTGAAAATGCTATCTCTTGTTCTCGAGAACCATGAGGTTGAAGGGAAGCTCGCAGCTGATATCTTCAGCGAAAAATGCGCCCATGATGCCATTTTGAAAGGCGATCTGGATCGGGCGGTCCACATTCCTTCGAAAAGCATACTTTTCAACATCGACCAGAAAGCTACCATCATCAGTAAAGATCAGATTGATGCCCTGCTGGCCGTGTTCCAATCCGTCTTTGATGAGAACTGCGGCTACTATCGTGAAGGCTACATCGCCAAACTGGAGCGGGACCTTGATGAACGAGGTCAATTTGAAAGCTTCAAGGAAGAATTCCAGAAGCATTCATTCGGGAATATTTCGTGGGAAGAAGGACGGGAGCAAGCAAACTTTGAAGCGGATGCGATTGCAAAAGCCTTTGCAGCGGCCACGGGTCAGAGTGATGTCGCCAGCCAAAACATCCTCGACCAATATGCCAAGACCTATAATGTCTCGATTGAGAGCTTTGCCCAGCAGGTCAAACGCTACATCGACAAGCAGGAAAAAGGCTTCCGCCTGACCTTTTTCGTTGATGAGGTAGGTCAGTATATCGCTGACAATGTCAAACTGATGACGAACCTGCAGACGATTGCTGAAAGTCTCAACACTATCTGCAACGGGCAAGCCTGGCTCGTTGTGACCGCTCAAGAGGCGCTCGACAAGGTAGTCGGCGATATCAATGCCCGTCAGGCAAACGACTTCTCAAAGATTATGGCTCGATTTGGCACACGCATGCCACTGACTAGCCAAAACGTTGCTGAGGTCATCCAGAAGCGCCTTCTCAAAAAGAAGCTTGAAGCCGAGGGAACACTTGGTCAGCTCTACGATAGTGAAAACAGCAACTTTGGCACCTTGTTCAATTTCTCTGATGGCTCGGTCACCCTAAAAAACTTTAGAGACAAAGAACACTTCATCGCAAGCTATCCCTTTGTGCCCTATCAATACGAGCTGTTTCGTCAATGTATCAAAGGTCTCTCAGAGCATAACGTCTTTGAAGGACGTCATAGCTCTGTCGGTGAGCGCTCCATGTTGGGTGTTTTCCGTGAGGTGGCTATCGGCATTGCTGACCTTGAAGTGGGACAGCTGGCAACCTTCGACCGCATGTTCGAGGGTATTCGAACCGCATTGAAGGGCTCTGTTCAGACCTCAATACAGGTGGCGGAAGGTAATCTTGACGATGAATTCGCCGTCAGAGTCCTCAAGGCACTGTTCCTCGTCAAATATTACCGCCAGTTCAAGCCCACGCTCCATAATCTCAGCGTGTTGATGCTCGAACATTTCCATCAGGATCTGACAGCACTTCGCAAGAAGGTTGAAGAAGCCCTGAACCGGCTGGAGAGCGAGACCTACATCCAGAGGAATGGGGATGTTTATGACTTCCTGACCGATGAAGAAAAAGACATCGAAGAGGAAATTAAGAATACGGAAGTGGACCGCACCGAGATTTCAAAGGAAATCAACGGCATCATCTTCCAGCAAGTTATCGGGTCCACCAAGATCCGCCACAACCTGACCAAGACGGATTACATCTTTGCCTGCAAAATCGATGATGAGTTGCAGGGGCGAGACTATGAACTTGCCATTAATATTGTGACACCGTTTCACGAACATGCAGAAAACCTGTCTTCCCTCTCATTATCATCAATGAACAGCGATGAACTATTAGTTGCGCTTCCTCAGAATTCACGTTTCATGTCGGACTTGCTGCTTTTCAAAAAGACAGAAAAATACGTCCGTCAAAACCAGCGTTCGAGCAGTGAAGAGGTAAAAGCCCGCATCCTTCAGGAAAAAGGCACTCAGAACTCAGAACGCTACAAGGTTCTAAAGACCCGGATCGATGCAATGCTAGGAGAAGCAAAGCTTCTGATGCGAGGCGATGAACTTGAGCTTCGTGAGGCTAATGCCAAGGCTCGGATTGAGCGTGGATTCCAGCTCTTGGTCGATAAAGTTTATAGCAACCTTCAAATGTTGCGGAACATCACCTATTCCGAGATCGACATCGCAAAATACCATACCGATGCCAAGGATGGCATCATGGGTGGTGAGGCTGCCCCCCTCACAGAGGCGCAACAGCAGATCTTCAACTACGTCCAGAGCCAGGCCCGTCAGAGCCTGCGAGTAACACTAAAAAACATCGAAGAGAAGTTCGAACGCAAACCATTTGGTTGGCCGAGCTATGCAGTGCTTGCCAATACCTCTGCCCTCTGCGGTGCGGGCAAGCTAGAACCACGGTCTGATGGCACCATCCTTGAAAACGACAGCCTGATTAAGGCGTTCAAGAGCAATCGTGACCATCAGAACATCGTCCTGGAACCCCAGGTCGAATACTCAGCCTCCAAGATCAAGGATCTGAGAGAGTTTTATACGGAGTTCTTCACCCATCAGCCAGCGGCCAGCGATGCTCGTGGGATCAGCAAGGAAACTTCCGCTGAATTCGAGAAGCTGGCAACCAAGATTTCCACCCTGCATCAGCTCTCAAGCACGTTCCCCTTCTTGGACCAGATTCCTTCGATCCAGATGGCTCTGGAAGGGTATGCCAAGAAGGATGTGGATTGGTTCATCGGAGAACTGCCGAAAATGGCAGATGATCTCCTCGACCAGAAGGATGATGTTCTCGACCCTATTTTCACCTTCATGGAAGGCCCTCAGCGTCAGATCTATGAGCAGGCAAACCAATTCCTGAACGAGAACCAGAATAATTTTAGCCATGCAGGGGCTGATAAAGCCAAGGGTTTGAAAGCTATCCTGATTGATGAGGGATGCTTCAAAGGCAACCGCATGCAGGAAGCCAAGGGTCTGTTGCATGATCTGAGATTGCAGATTGACCAAGGTCTGATTGAAGCACGGGCAACTGCGAACGAGAAGCTGGAAACCCTTCAGACCAATATGCATCAGCTTTCTGAGTATCAGACGGCAGATGGCTCGCATCAGGCACAGGCGGATCAGGCGTTTGAGACCATTCGACAAGAGATCCAGAACCAGCGCATAATCGCTCTAATTCAAGTTGCTGTGGATCGGTTTGCATCAGACCAATATCCGGGCGTTCTAAGTAGACTAACGCCTCCAATATCCACTCCGCCATCAGGTGGTGGTGAGCCTACTCCACCGCCAGAACCTTCATTCGTTTCAGCCAAAAGCGTATCGGTCACGACATCCAAACCCGTTTTGGACACGGAAGAAGATGTGGATGCCTATCTCAAGGCACTGCGTGAGGCGCTCGTTCAACAAATTAAAGATGGTAAGAGGATCACTGTATAATGGACACGAACAAGCTCAAAAAGTTCGCTCAAGAAGCTCGCCGTGTTCTGATGGGACGAGTGAAGACAAAACTAGAACTGGTCTTGGCAGAGGATAGTGCCGCACGGCGTGAGCGTCCTGCCGCTGTGCGTGATCTGGAAAATAAGATCCGTGAGTTGGGCAAGGCGCAGGTCATCGAACAGGTCGCCTATACCTGGTTCAACCGCTTCACAGCCCTGCAATACATGGACATGAACGGCTACAACCGTGTGCGTGTCATCGCACCGGCCGAAGGGCAAACCCGTCCAGAAATCCTCTCGGAAGCAACCGCTGGAATATTTAACGAAGACCTTGTGTCAGAAAACACGAAGGGCGTGGTCTCTGCTCTTCTCGATGGGCGTTCTGCAAGCAACGACCCTGAAAACGAAGCCTACCGTCATTTTGTGGTTTCGGCATGTAACTACTGGCATAAATCCATGCCCTACATGTTCGAGAAGATCCTCGACTTCACCGAACTCTTGATGCCCGAAGACCTTCTGTCTGCGACCTCTATCCTGACCAGCCTGCGGGAGGTGATGACAGAAGAGGTCTGCAAGGATGTTGAGGTTATCGGCTGGCTCTACCAGTTCTACATCTCCGAGAAGAAAGACGATGTGTTCGCTGGCCTGAAGAAGAACCAGAAGATCACGCCAGAAAATATTCCGGCAGCAACCCAACTGTTCACCCCGCATTGGATTGTGCGCTACCTCGTTGAGAATTCGCTGGGTCGCCTTTGGATGTTGAACCGCCCGCAATCTAAGCTGGCGGAACAGATGGACTATTACATCAAGCCAGAGGAACCTGAGACCGACTTTATCCGAATCACGACCCCACAAGAGCTGAAGATTTGCGACCCTGCCTGTGGATCAGGGCATATGTTGACTTACGCTTTCGACCTTCTGCATGCTATCTATGAAGAGGAAGGTTTTGACCCCAAGGATATTCCGGAATTCATTCTTCAGCATAACCTGACGGGCATCGAAATTGATGAACGTGCAGGTTCGCTAGCCTCATTTGCTCTTGCCATGAAGGCAGCTGAAAAGCTGGGGCGCCGCCGTTTCCTGCGGATGGAGGTGAAGCCCGATATCTGCGTGTTGCAGAATGTCAGCTTCGAGCCATCAGAGCTGCAAGACATCGAAAGCATGGTTGGACGCAACCTGTTCACGGCAGATTTGCGAGCAACTCTGACCCAGTTTGAAAACGCCAAGAACTTTGGTTCTCTCATTATCCCGAAACTGAAAGACCCACAGGAATACCTGCGGGTGGTCGAAGCACAGGATCTTGGAAGTGACATGTTCCGTGCCAAGCTTCGGGAACGGTTGCTAACCGTCCTTTGGATGTCCGAGGCACTCTCTTCCAAGTATCATGTTGTGGTGGCTAACCCGCCTTACATGGGCGGCAAGGGGCTGAATGGCCAGCTAGGTGACTTTCTCAAGAACGAATACAAAGACGTTAAGACTGACGTATTCTCAGCCTTCATGGTTCGGAACACCTATCTTGCTGTGAAAGGCGGTCAACTTGGCTTCATGACACCCTTCGTTTGGATGTTTATTTCGTCTTACGAGAAGTTGCGCATCTTTCTTCTCGAACAGAAGACGATCACCAGCCTAATCCAGCTTGAATATTCTGGTTTTGATGGGGCAACGGTGCCTATCTGCACCTTTACCATTGAAAACAAACACCGTCCTGATTTTAGGGGTGGTTATGTGCGCCTGTCAGATTTCCGTGGTGCAAAAAATCAAGATCCAAAGACTTTGGAAGCCATCCAGAACCCTAACTGTGGATGGTTCTATCGGGCCTCTGCAAATGATTTTGAGAAAATCCCTGGGAGTCCATTTTCATATTGGATAAGCAAATCGCAACTTGCGATTTTTGAAAAACTTCCAAGCCTTTCAGACGTAACAAACGTTGTCGAAGGAACTACCACAGGAGACGTCAACAGGTTTCTCAAAATATGGACTGAAGTTTCCTCGGGTGATTTCTACAACTTGAAGAAAGACACACAACACGCCAATAGAAGCGGAAAAAAATGGTTCGCATATAACAAAGGCGGTGGTTTTCGAAAATGGTATGGAAATAACGAATACGTCGTAAATTGGGAAGGCAATGGATCTGCAATTAAGAACTACTCTGGTTCATTTGTGAGAGGCGAAAAATTCTATTTTCAAGATGGCATAACGTGGACAAAAATTTCCTCGGGTTCACCCAGTTTCAGAAGATTTGGTGAGGGGTTTGCTTTTGATACTGGCGGGCTTTGTCTTTTTTCGACCAAAATCAATTTAGATTTTGCAGCTGGATTATTAAACTCAAAAGCTTCTAGGGGAATCATGTCTCTTTTGGCTCCAACTCTGAACTACACCGTTGGAAATATATCGTCTGTGCCAATCATAGATCATAGAGAAAATGTTGCTCGCAGCTCCTCCAAACTGAAAATACTTTCCAAATTCGACTGGGATGCCTACGAAACCTCGTGGGATTTCACAACGCTTCCTCTGCTGTCGTCTGACCACCGTGGCGCAAACATAGCAGAGACCTACGCCGAACTGCGCTCACATTGGCAGTCTATGACCGATGAGATGCAGCGGTTGGAAGAAGAGAACAATAAGATCTTTATCGATGCTTACGGGTTGCAGGACGAACTGACACCAGAGGTGCCGATCGATGAAATCACGCTGACCTGTAACCCCCATTATCGCTACGGGGGCAACATGACGGATGAAGAGCGTGAAGAGCGCCTTATGTCTGACACGGTGGCAGAATTCTTATCCTACGCCGTGGGCTGCATGTTCGGGCGCTATAGCCTCGATAAGCCTGGCCTTGTGCTTGCCAACCAGGGTGAGACGCTTGCGGACTATCTGGCCCAGGTGCCTGAACCCACGTTTGAACCTGATGAGGATAACGTGATCCCCATGCTAGATGGGGATTGGTTCCCTGATGACATCACAGAACGGTTCCGCAAGTTCCTGCGGGTCACCTTCGGGGAAGAAAAGTTTCAGGAAAACCTGCGCTTTATTGAGAAGGCACTTGGTAAAGATATCCGGAAATACTTCACCAAGGATTTCTACAAGGACCATGTTCAACGTTACAAGAAACGACCCATCTACTGGATGTTCTCCAGTCCCAAAGCCAGCTTCAACGCTCTAATCTACATGCACCGATATAACCGTGACACAGTTTCCGTGCTGCTGGACCGCTATGTGCGTGAGTTTAAGGTGAAGCTGAACGCCCAGAAGTCGACCTATGAGCGGATCGAAATCAGCTCGAACGCATCACAAGGTGAGAAGACAAAAGCCATCAAGGAGATCCAAAAGATAAACAACACCATCGAGGAGCTAGACGCATGGGAACGAGAGGTCATCTTCCCTCTTGCCAGCCAGCGTATCGAAATCGACCTTGATGATGGTGTGAAGGTGAATTATCCAAAGTTTGGCTCCGCTCTGAAAACTATCGGTATTTGAGGTGAGTTATGACTGAAGAACATATCTCACGGGGCCTAGAGGCACAGTTTGACCGTCATCGGATCGTATTTTGGTATGACGCTAAGCAAGAGCTGAGGGAGGCGTTTGATGAGGTGTCTTTGCCCGATGTGACTAAAATCGAGGTTCAGAATGATGAATTCTCGGTCAAGTATCGTGTCATGCGTCAGGAACCCCAACAGAAGTTCCTAATCTACAAAAATGGACCGGAACCGGAGAAGCTGACCGATAACTGGTTGCTCGATTTGCAGCTTGCGCATGGGGTGTTCCGTGCGGATCAAACACAGATCCTCCTTGCTGACCTTGGGCTGGATCTTGGCTTTGCGGATACGCTTGCCACCCATGAAGAATTCTTCCGCTCGAAAAAGCGGACAGAAGACCTTAAGGCCATCCTGCGGCCCGAAGATGACCGCATGACCCTGCGGTTCAAAATGCTAATAATTTGCACCGGGTCAAATCAGGACATTGAAGGCGTCATCGGGTCTCTCTTTGAGGAACGTGCCACCCATCAAGATGAGATCCAGCGCCTTCTGAAGCGGTGCAATCTTGAAGACTTCCTGTGGGATCAACTTGAGCGCCGCTATGGCTACCAGACCGACAATCCCTCGGTCAGTGATTTTGCACTCGAACTTTTCAAATCATGCTTCCTGATGGCACTTGGTGGTAACGCCAAGCTCAACAGTGAAGCTCAGGTTCTCTTCCGGCGTTGGAAGAACGACAAGAACAACTCTGAGACCTTTGAGACCCTTTCCAAGGAGTTCGAAGAGGCACTCGACATCAAGACTTCCTTGGCAGAGGTTGATTTCCGAAAAATTATTGACGTTGACCACTTCGAACAAATCGACAGGTTCATTCTACGCTCCATGGCGAATGAGCTGGCCGGCCAACATCTCAAGCGTGCTGATGTGGAGAACTGGGTGAGAACCCGGCGCAAGCATCATTGGTATGACACCTATCGGCACGTCAATGAGGCCCTCTACTACGCTTCAGAATTCTTGAGCGAGATTGCGCAGGTCAGCCTTGGGATGGACGGCTTTGATGATGCCATCTCCCGCTATTCAAAGACCTGGTTCAAGATTGATCAGATCTACCGCAAGTTCATCCATCATCTTCGAAAGTCGAACCAGCCAACCCTTCTTGGTGACATCGCAGAAGTGGTCGAGAACCGCTATGAGAACGATTACCTCCTTCGGGTGAACGATGCCTGGCAAAGCCATGTGGACCGCACAACCAACTGGAAAAGTGGCGCAGTGCCATCCCAGAAAGATTTCTACAGTCGTTTTGTCCGGAATCTGCGGGATAAGGACACCAAAGCGGTTGTCGTGATCTCGGATGCTATGCGTTACGAGGTTGGAGAAGAGCTGCTGCGCCGTATCCGTGAGCAGGACCGGTTCGATGCCCATATCGAACCCATTCTAGCCAGCCTACCAAGCTATACACAGCTTGGCATGGCATCGCTCCTACCTCATGAACAGCTTG
>Ga0228662_1000977_pt1 | contig 12709 bp, 12 predicted proteins | sample 76DmetaG_FD_183173 | JGI IMG/M metagenome (GOLD analysis project Ga0228662, IMG submission 183173) | Seawater microbial communities from Monterey Bay, California, United States - 76D | ecosystem: Environmental > Aquatic > Marine > Coastal | place: USA: California | collected 2016-11-10
AAAACTTGGTAATGGGTAAATTTCCCATGTGTCTCCATGTCTTGGCAAGATCAAAACTTTCATACAATCCCCCATCTGTGCCTACCATAAGGTAGTCTGGATCATTCGCCTTAAACGCAACCGCATGATTATCTACATGTTTATATGCTTTACCAACCCCCTGAAATGTCTTGCCCCCATCATTGGTAACTTTGAAATAATTATTAGCAAAATATACCCGATCGAATTGATGTGGGCTTGCCCATATTTCTTGATAATAATGCGGTCCTGTTCCTGCACTGATTTGGTCACTTTGCTTTGTCCAACTCATCCCGCGATCTGCACTTCTATAAAACCCACCTTCTTTTAATTGTGTCTCTACGGCTGCATAAAGAACGTCTGGATTTTGTGGAGATATAGCTAGACCTATTTTACCTACACTTCCAGATGGTAAGCCTGTTTTCAATTTTTGCCAAGTCTTGCCCCCATCAATACTCTTATGAATTCCACTCTTTCTTCCACCACCCAAATAAGAGGCTACTGTTCTGTGTCGTTGCCAGGTAGCGGCATACAAAATATCAGGATTCCTTGGATCAATGAGTAAGTCTGTTGCACCTGTCCATTCTGCATCCCCTAAAACTCGTTTCCATTTTTTTCCACCGTCGACAGATTTATATACCCCCCGATCTCCACCTATATTCCAAAGCGGCCCTTGAGCTGCAACCCACACCATGTCTGGATTCGTTGGATGAACAACAATCTTGCTAATATGATTCGAGGATTTTAGACCCATGTTTTTCCATGTCCTACCCCCATCTTTACTGAGGTAAATCCCGTCGCCAAAACTAATATGTCGCCCACCTACGTTCTCGCCTGAACCAACCCATAGGTTTCTAGAATTAGCATCTAATGTAATGCAACCAATACTGTAAACTTTTTGCTTATCAAATATAGGCTTAAAAGTGACTCCTGCATTTTTTGTCTCCCAGACTCCTCCACTTCCTACACCTACATACCAATGACTCTCATCAGCTGGATCAATAACTACATCTGATATGCGTCCAGTCATAAAAGCTGGACCCACACTACGAAATTGAGCTGCAGAAATAGTAATACTATCAACAGTTGCTCTTTTTTGTGCAAATGAAAAAGAAGTGATACTTAAAAAAGAAAACAATAATATAGATCTGATTAAAGACATAGAAAGCGAATTTAAAATAAAATTTGAGTCTGTAAAAACAGAACTTATTTAATGTAAGTTGAATCCATTCAGAATAGTTTCAATTGATTGAAATATGAAGATTTTACATCTAGACAATAGAAAATTCAATATTATAAGAAAATGTTACTAGAAATTAATTAATCAAATTAGCATTATTGGTCACTTCTATTTAAACCATATGATATTAATAAATACACTAGAAGCAAAAGTCCCATAGAAATAACAAGAAATGGAATACTTGTGCTAATTGAAGTAATAAGAATATTTGCAATTAAACTTACAAAAAATGACACCAAAGACAAGGTCTTTATTAAGGTTGTAATCCTGGAAGTTTTAAATGTTATTCCAAATGATGAAAGTAATGTTATCAAGGAAAATACAAATGCAAAAAACATAGATATCTCATCAAAATAAGTGTCCGGGTTATTATTGCTAAAAGCGTAAAAGCCGTAAGCTACCAAAGAACTTAATGATATAGAAATAATTGAAGGGATTAAACTAAATTTCACGATTATTATATTTTTGGTGGAAATGGTGGTGGTGTGAGTGCTACTAATCTGATTACCTCGGGAATTTTTTCTGCTATTTCCCAGGAAAGCATTCCTGGTCTCCACAAATAAGTTTCATTAACAATTTTTTTATCCCTAACCAACTGGGTTATATCGTGATTGGAAAGAGGCCCCATCTGATTCCCGTCAATTATAGCATAAAACAAGGTTTCTACAGAGGCTTGGTTATACATTGATGCTCCAGGTACTTTCATTGTTTCGATAGATTGATTCATACTTTTAACCATTTGTTGGGCTATGGTCATGCCAATTCCAAACTCTACCAGATTATTAATTGAAAAAAAATTATTATCATTCATATTCAAAATATTTATGGTGTTGGAGGAGGCGGTGGCGGTGGTGTTGAGCTCATAAAAACTGAAGCAAGTTCTTGAACATCTCCTGCTTGTTGCCAGTTATCCATCCCCTGCTTCCATACGTGCGTTTGCTTTGTAAATTCTCCAGAAGCTGCAAATTGTTTTAATTGATCTAAAGTGAATGGACCTGCCTGTTGACCATTATTTGAAACCATGTAGGACACTGATGGTGCAGGTGGTGGAGTGTTTTGCTGCTGGTTCATTCCAGACATCATATTGCCCATCATTCCTGCCATACCACTTCCAACTGCACCTCCCATAGCCATACTTGCCATCATTGAACCTGGGTCCATGGTGCCTCCTGCACCGCCGCTACCAGAACCCATCTTACCTAGGCTGTCAGCTGCTGTTTTAGCAACCTCAGTCTGTTGGTTGAGCTGGTGTGCAGACATATTTTGGGATTCAGTAGTAAGCTTCTGAGCCCTTTGCATTTCTTCACGCTGAATTTTTAAAGTTTCCTGCATATTTTCAGCATTAATTCGCTGTGTATCTTCAAGATTTTTAATTCCAACATCTGTTTGGGCTACAGTGGTCTTCTCTTGTTGTTCTCGTGTTACCTTGACTAGTTTTTGATACTCTTCACTTTCCTTATCAAAATCCAAAGTGGCCAGGTCAAATCTCTTAAGATTAACTCCAAAATCATTTTCCAAGGCATCCTGCAATCGTGGCTTAATTAGGTCATTAATTTCCAGTATCTTACGTTCCATTTGTAAAACTGGAATATTATTAGACTCTGGAATATTGGTAATAATCCCTTTAATATTTTTGGTTAGAGCATCTTTTATTGATTTTTTAAAATCATCTAGCTCAAAATTGATTAATCGAGTTAATTTTATAAATGATTTGTAGTCAGTGATATTAAATGTAATAGTACCTCTAGCAGCTACTGGAACTCCAAAATCTAAAAATCTTGGATCATACACGTTAAAATAGGGCACTCCAAATCTAATTTGATTATTACCTGCTAAATTAATAAAGTAAATCTCCGCTTGGAAGGGAGATTCACCTCCAAATGCTGCACCAACAATATTCGACAAAACAGGGAAGTTCGCTGTTTTGATTGTTTGATCAAAAGGCCCCTCAATAAAATCTTGGACGCTTCCGTCTTTTTGTTTGTATACAAATACGGCAAGTTCACTTTCTCTGACTCGAAGACTACTACCATATCTTATTGCATTTTCCTTTTTCGTAGAATTAGCTTCACCGCTAGGTCTCCATTTATGAATTAAATATTCCTTTTCGTCACAACGAATGACGTCTAAAAATCCACCTTCTGATTTATTTCCAAATAATCCCATATTATTTTATTCCTATTTCATTACCGTAATTAATAATTTGATTTAGTGCTTCTTTGTCATCTTTCATAGAGAATTTAGCCTTCATTATAATTTGCTCACATTTCTGTGCCCAGACTTCTGCTATTTTAAAATCCCAATTTTTATGTTCATCATCACCAAAATTCGCAAAAGATTTTTTCATAAATCCTCCAAATCCACCCTTTTTAGATGGTTTTGCTAAAGGAACAGCCATCATTAGAAACTCCAGAATATCTTCTTTACTATTAGGTATTGGAAAATGCATAATAAATTCTTTTTTCTTGGTAAAAACTTGTTTAAGTCTGTTTCCCTCGCTTTCATCAACCAACATCCCCAAAAACCCTCCAGCTTTATTTACTACTACGCTATCTTCAATTTTTTGATAATCTCTAAAAAAATCTCCTATTGAATTCACGTTATCTATGTTGCGAAACTCATGCCCGCAATCAGAACAAATAGCTTGAAGTGATTGAACTATAGCGCCACATGAGGGACATTTCTTTACATCACCAAATTTGTCAGATTTTGGTGCAGAAGTTTCTTGCTTTTCTTGACTTACTGACTTGGTTTTTTCGTATAGCTTAGCGTCTAATACCATCTCAAATTCATCCAGATCTACTCCAAATTTTTCAGCTTTTTTGAATAAAATTTGCTTTTCTTTTTCGGTCAACTCCCCATCCATGAGAGCCATTTCTATCAGTTTTTCTAATTCTTCGTTATACATAATTTAATTTGATATAGATAGTTTCATTATCTGTTGAAGGTTTGTAAAATAACCGCCGCGTCATCTACCTTTTTCAATTCTTTGGCAATGCTCTTTGCTTGATCCTTATCTCCAATTATATTAATAAGTTTACCTTGAAGATTAATCAATTGATCAAAATTTGTAGCCAAATCCGCATTTTTATGAGTATCATTCAACCACCAAGAATCATAAACAATAGTTAGTTTTTCTATTAATGCAGCTATATTTTTACTTTCATCAATTTTAGCTTGAATTAGGTTATCTTGAGATTCAAACTCAGATATTTTTTCTAAGATTACAGATTGGTACTTGCCGAGTTGATCTAATTTTGAAATAAAATTGGATATCTCACTAGAAGGACTATAAGACCATGAGTTAATAACTGCAGCATACTTATCAACTAATTCCTTTTTTGCATTAATGTTCGCAAATTTTACAGATAGTTCTAAATTAAGTTTTTCTAATTCTTTAAGTGACTCGTCAATATTAGCATTAAAATCTTGAGCTGTGGACACCCCATTACTTAAAACCTCGGCAAAAGTTGGACCATTCACATTTGTAAATATTTCTGAAAAAATAGACTTATAGTTCTCATTGAATTTTGCAGTACGCATTCCATTAGTCGATGTGTAAAAAGCATACTTCTCATTTAATAATTTTATATCTTCAATAAAATTGGCATTATATGCTTTTAGAAGAGACTCGCTAAAATTGTCTTCATGTGAGCTTATTTTTTTTATAGAGCTTTCCAATTCATTAACTAATATTCCAATTGAACTAGGGGAAACCTTAACTTGACAAGATAGAGATGTATCAACTAATTCATCTATTGTTGGGCAATTAATTGTATTCAAGGTTTCAGAGAAAGACATAATGCCACTTAACACAGATGAAGCAGAATCATCTAAACGGATATTATTAAGAGGAGTATCACCAATTTTAAGATTTGATAATTCAATAATTTTATTTTCGATTTCAGAAAAAGCCATAAGCTGATTCGTGGTTGATTTTTTAGATGATTTGTAATCATTAGATAGAATATTGAATAATCGATAGTACTCCTCAATATTCTTAAAAAGAATTCTATCTTTTTGAATAACACTATCTCTAAGATCTATCTCAGCAGATAAAATCTGGTCTCGATTCATTTCGAGCATGACTTTTTCTAAAGAATCGAGCAAAGCAATATTTTGATGTAAAACTATAGACTCATAAATACAATTTTTATTATTTAGCTTATTTTGAAATGTTTCCCATACGGCTACAGGTGTTAGCTTACTTGCCTCTAGACCTCCTTTTTTATTGCCTTTAAGATACAATGGCCCAATTAATTCATCAGATGGAGGCACGCCTTCGAACTTCAAATTATAAAAAGCAGCATCTCCCCAAATAAGTTTCATAATACCAACATACCAATCGTTTGGCATTTGAATGGTATCATAGTATATGTCTGACTCAGGCACACCTATTAACTCTTCTTTATAGTTTTTGTTATAAGTTATATTTCCACTATTTCTACTGACCACTATCTCTAGAACACCTTTTGAATTGGTTCTTAAAATATCATCATATGTTTTTTCGTGAACTTTAAATTCCCCTATTACAAGCCCATTTGAATTTAATTTTCCCGTAATTAAATTATCACCACCTTTTGGAGATGTCTTATAATAAACGTTGCCAACCATTTGTCCCATTTTATAGTTTACAGAGGCATTAATGGTGGCTGAGCCATTTCTATTGGTTAAAGTAGCATTGTATTTAAACAAACCATTAGGCATATTATTTTTAAAATTACCAGTAGCTGTAACTTTAGTTGTTACACCGTTTTGTTTCATGTATGTTGTATGCGTCCAGCTACCGTTTACTTTTCCGTTATTAAAAGATCCCTTTAGTGTCTCGTTACCGGAATCTCCTCGGTAACTTACAGAGTTTTTCCATGTAAAACTTCCATGTTTAGTCTGTTTATAATCCTTTTCCTTGTATGTATACGTCGCTTTACCGTTTGTGTAGCCTAGCTTATATGCACCTGAATAAGTTTTTAATGATTGTGCCCTAACTGAACCACTTAAAATAAACAATATTAATAGCTTAAGAACACCTAAACCCTTTATTAATTTTAACATAAAGCAAAAATATCACAAGGAAACTTTTAGGTTGATACATAATTGATACATTTGCATTAAACTTGTCATATTTTATGATCGATAAGCTAAAATATCGAGTAGAAGAAAAAATTGGATGTAAAATAACAAATAGAGGAGACTGCCAACTGCTTTCAAATGCTATTTTAGATGTTGTAGGTGTTGATATTAGTTACAACACGATTAGAAGACTATATGATTTAGCACCAAGAACAAAGCCAAATAAAAGGACACTAGATGCCTTAGCCATGTTTATTGGGTATAAGAATTATGTTCAATTTACACAGGATTATGACATTATAGGAAAACAAAACTCAACAAATAAAATTTATAAACTGATTTATGCAGCGGATAAAAGACAAATTCTTAAAACAATTGAAAAAACTAAAAACAGCCAGGAGGATTTTACTGAATTCATAACATTGTTAGTAAGGGAATTGTTTCATGACAAAAATTATGGCTTAATAGATGAGATATTTAAATTAAATGCTCTACAATATCAAAACTTCACATATTCAGAGTTATTGCATATTGGAAATTGTATTGGACTAATTATAAGAAAACAGGAATTTTCGGACATGAGGTTGATTAACAATACAAATTTTTTGCATTGTGTTTATTTGACATTTGTTGATTACTCAAGTTTAAATGGTTATTATGGTCAATGGGCTAATCATATTTTTAAGCAGAAGCATCATGATGAAATTAGAATTTTTTGCAGTGCCATAATAGAGTTAAGAAAGTTCCTTAATAATGAAAGGATAAATTTTCATCAAGAAGAATTAATATACTCCAATCAATTAAATCCAATCTTATGTAGCAGATTACTTTCATTAACAATTCTAAAAAATGACAAAATAAATATTGATGAGTTGTTAGGTAATTATTTCAAAGCACATTCTAAAAAGTCGAATTTAACGGATTTTTCATTTGAGCTATTTACAACCTCAATTCTAATTAAAAATGTTGCACTTATGGCTTTTTTAATTGAAAAATTAAATTTCAAAATCGAATATTATTACCAAAAATCTCATCGTAACAGCTATTATTTGATGTGTGGGTTTTATTACAAACTCACGAAACAAAAGCTAAAAGAAAAAGAGTATATGAGTCTTTTTAACCTAGAGGAATGCAGATATAGTTACGAAGAGTTTATCACTGTATTTTATCTAATCTATTCATTTCATAATACTACTATTGAAGCTGATAAAAGAGAATTTAAAGAACGCTATTTTAAAGCTGTGAAAAATTTGGATTATGCTTATTTTAATGAATCATTTTTAACGCATTACTTTGAAGAAAACGCTCACTAAAAAACTAATACAGCTAGTTTTTATTTGGTTTTTTTTTATTATTGCACACATGCGTTATACAATCTTAATCTTAATACAAATTATAAGTTTTACACTAATTGGTCAAACCATCAACATGCCAACTGTTCCTGATAATGGAGTAAGTTACAATTTTGATCAACTTGAAGACAATTCTGAACCCACATAATACAGCGATAAAGGTCCATGGGACTTTTCTTCTGTAAAAACAACATCTAAGTACGAGATGAAACTTTTACCTATTAGTCATTCTTCGTCTCAGTCAGACTATCCAAAAGCAACTCATTTTATTAGCTCACAAAATGGCGAGTTCTTTTATTCATACGAAGGCAATGAAATTCGCAATCATGGTCGAAAAACTGACAATACTGAGTCTAGTTATTCAAATGCTGTTCTTTGGATGAAATTTCCTCTAGACGGCACCTCTCAATTTACGGACGAAATAAAATCAGATTTTAAATTTAATGGAGCGTCAGGAACTGTTACTGACAATTGTACAAGTAAAGTCCTTGGTGTTTCTACACTAACTCTGCCAAATGGTAAAAAATACGAAAATGCAATGTTAGTCGAGACTACAAAAGCCATGGAAGGAGAAGTTTTCATATTAAAAGCAACCATTACCGAATATGGAAAATATTGGTGGGTAGAAGGAATTCCATTTCCTATTGCGGCGATGGAAAAATTTTATTTAGATGATGACCTTCAATTTGAGCGATCTGCTTTCCTATATGAAGAAAAGCTTTTATCTGTAGATAAAGTAAATCAAACGGCAATTGATTTATACCCCAATCCAGCAAAACACGAATTAACAATAAACCTTATATCTAAAAGCGAAGTTTCTATTTTTGATTTACAGGGTAAAATCGTTTATCAAGAAGTTTTATCGGCTGGAAATCAAACATTAAATGTTGAGGATAAGCCTTCTGGAAAATATATTTTAGTTATTAATGATTTTAATACAGTTAAAAGACAAATTTTCTTAAAACAATAAGTTATAAAAATTAACTTCAAAAAAGCGAGACATTAAATGTCTCGCTTTTTTATTTATGGTTGAAGCTATATTGTTTTAAAGGGTGTTTAATTAATCTCTGTAATTAAATCTTCTTTGCTTTTTCTAACTTTAGGTAAGTCAACCAACCAATCCTTTTCTGAATTTCTATAGCCAAGGGTTAGCATTACACAGCTTCTTAGCCCTTTGTCTCTTAAGCCCAAGATTTTATCTAATTCCTTAGGGCTAAACCCCTCTATAGGAGTGGCATCAACTTGCTCAAAAGCAGCGGCAGCAATTGCTTGTGAGAAAGCAATATATGCCTGTTTGGTGGCATGATTAAAGTTTTCTTCAGCATCTTTTTGAGGATAATTATTTAATAGCAGCTGTCTGTAGTTTTCCCATCCTTCATTTTTAAAACCACGAACAGTATTTGTTAGGTCAAACATCTTATTGATTCGATCAGCAGTGTAGGTGTCCCATGATGCAAAAACTAACAAGTGTGAACAATCTGTAATTACAGACTGATTCCAAGCAATCGATTTAATCTTTTCTTTCACCTCTTGATTAGTAATTACATATACTTCAAAAGGTTGCAAACCGCTTGATGTAGGAGCTAAGGAGATAGCTTCAATAATATGATCAATTTTTTTTTGCGGTACTTTTTGGCCATTCATGGCTTTTGTAGCATAACGCCATTTTAATTTCTCTATTAATTCCATAAAATTAAATCTACTATTTTATTTCAATTCATCCAACAAGGTTTGAGCTGCAAGTTTACCCAATTCATTGGAAGCTAAAGGACTTGCGCCAGTAATTAGTTTTCTATCTAAACAAACTGTTTTATCGGACTTCGAATTCACAACATTAACACCCAAATCTTTCATTTTTTCACTCAACCCCCAAGGCATTTGTCCTGGTAAGTATCCAATTTTAGGCGTCATTTTGTCTACTGAATCTGGAAAAACAGCCATATTATACCCCTCGTAAAGAAACTTTTGTTTGTTGAGTGTAGTAGTCAGAAATGAACCTGGTCCATGACAAAGACTAATCGTAAATAGATCATTTTGATGAGCCCATGTTAATACCTTTCCAACATTAGCATTTTCAGGAATTCCTAGCATAGAACCGTGACCTCCTGGCACAAATACTGCTGCATAAGAAGCCATTTCTGTCATCGAATTATCAATAAAGTCTTGTAATTTTAATGGCTTTTCAAAATTTGATTTATACTCCTCATAAATTGCTTTAACGTGTTCATCTTTCTCAGGGAAAGCCCACATTTCAAAAACAGCTGGCTTGCCTGATATCGTAGCTATTTCAAATTCAAAACCCGCATTTTTCAAATGCAACATGGGCACTAATGCTTCAACAGGATGATTGCCTGTAGAAAATAAGTTTCCATTTTGCATTTTCATGTTTTTTTGATCCGTGAATATCACTAAAATCTTTGATTTCTTTCCTTCATATTTGTCATACGAAATGTGTTCAAAATCGGTTTTATCTACCGTACCCAATTTCAAAGCTAGCTTTGATGGGCTGTATGAACCATCTGACTCAAGGGTTGGTGCAATTCCAAATAATTTTTTAAGCATCTTTTTTTATTGTATTTGAAAGCAAATGTAAAATGCGAGTTGTACAAAAAAATTATCCTATGATAAGAAAGCTATTTGATTGGTCGTTCAGCTCTAATTCGACTTAAACTTTCTTGTGTAATTCCCAAATAAGATGCAATGTGATAGTTGGGAACATATTGTTCTATATCTGGATATTGATTTAAAAACAAATCATACCTCTCCTGTGCTGTAAGTTGCAACTGATTGATAATTCTTTTGTTCAAGCTAACAATATGGCGTTCAAGGTTTTTTCGCTGAAATGCTTCAAACTCTGGAAACAAAGAATGAATCTCATCTAAATCTTTGGCATTAAATGCTATGACTTTTGAATCCTTTATTGCTTCTACATTTAATGTGGCAGGCTCATTTGCATATATTGCTATAAAATCACTTATCCACCAATCTTTTATTGCAAATTGAAGTGTATGCTCCTTACCATTTTTATCTGAACAAAAAGAACGCAAACACCCATCTATTACAAAAAATACATCTTGAACTGTATCCTCTTCTTTTATCATAACCTCTCCTTTGGATATTGTTCTCACATTCGAAATTTCAGAAATATATTTTTCTGCTTGAGAGCTAAGCGATATACTACTTTTTATTTTATTGATTAAACCCTCCATAGTTTTGATAGCTCCCAATAGATTTACAGGGCAGAATACCTCAAAAACGACCTACTTTATTTTTGTCATTTCAACAAGCATCCAGCCCGGCCCCTGAATAGGTGCAAATACATCATACTCCATTCGTTGAAGAGTTATTTGATAAAAATCTCCTTCTCGAAGATATTCAATGTTATCCTGGTTGTTGAAATACCCCTCTAATTTCCATGAGTAATAGTCTATTTTTAAAGTTGGACCGCTATCTTTATTCACTTCAAACAATTCAAAATAAACATAGCTAAAATCACTGACAAACACTTCATTGATTCTAGCTTTAAAAATGATTTTTTGCCCTAACCATGGATCTTTTGGCAATATATCCTCTAGTTGTTTTTCAGGATTTAAAAGAGTACTCAAAGTAACAATACTGTCTCTCAATACATTAATATTGTCTGTCGCAACATCAATTTCATCTTGTTTTTGAATACTAGATTGAACTAAGTTATCATTTTTAATATTCAAAACTTTAAGGTCATAAACAACGGAATCCAACTTCTTTGTTAGGGAAGCAATAACGCCGGCCTTTTTCTTTTGATTGGTCTCAAAAGATTGTCTTTCTAAAGTAAGCACTTTGGTTAAACTGTCGACTTTGTGACCAAGCATTAATATCTGTTCTTTCTTAGATTGTGAATATACAAGTGTGCTAGATAACACAAGGCTCATTAGAGTGGTAATTACTATTATTCTTTGGTTCATCCTTGTTCAAAAATAACTTAAATATATGTTTAAAAACTTTACCAAAGTCAAAATGTATTTTAAAAATCTTAAATTTTTTTAAGAACGTAGGTCAGCCTCCAAATAATTTTTTCGGCGACTAAAGGTAGCAAATTTGTAAAGGTGATAAAGAAATAGAAACAAAAATCGTTTCAACACTTTTTGGAAGGTGGCAATTTTTTATAAATAGCCATATTAACGCTTAGCAATCTTATTATTGGAAATGGCCTTTTGTCGTGTGCACTTAAAGCGTTGAATTTGAGAATCTCGCTTTTTTAAGTGCTTCTGACTCACCCCACTATTAACACGTTTTCTCCATAAATTGAACGAGCTTCGTTTGAGCTCCGTTCTCATTAATTTTATAGTTTGAGCTTCCGAATAACCAAATTGATATTCAATTGCCTCAAATGGCGTTCGATCTTCCCATGCCATCTCAATGATTCTGTCAATATCCGAATCTTTCAACATATAAAGACTGAACATTTGAACAAGCCCAAAGTTCATTGTCAATATCAGCTAATTATTAATATATAAGGTGTTTCCTTGTTTAGTTAGTCTATACGCCTTTAAATTACATCTAGACGGGCCGCTTAAATAAAGACTATTCAATCCGTAAATCGATCCGCAGCATGGCACAAATGCCGTGTCTTTTTGTTGACCACAAACTAATTGAAGGCTATTTTCATCTAAAAAAACCTGAGCACAATCTTGATCAGACTGGTATGGGCAAGTTCGCTCAATAGCATAATAAAGATCATCATAATTATGAATCAAATATATTCCTCTATTTCCTTGATCTATCATTAAATATTCCCCTAAAGTTTGAAGATTAAAATACGCTGGCAAATCCATATTAATGGTAACATTAACTGCTTGATTAGGAATAAAACAATCCCCAACAAAAGGGTTGTCAGGCTTGCATGCTTGTTGAATGCTAATCAATAAAACGGATGCGATTAAAAAAAATTTATTCATTAGTCATAAGAATAAAAACCCTGTCCTGATTTTTTTCCAAAATATCCCGCTTGCACTTTCTTCTGTTGAATTCGATTTGGTCTAAACTTTTG
>Ga0228662_1000983_pt1 | contig 12699 bp, 10 predicted proteins | sample 76DmetaG_FD_183173 | JGI IMG/M metagenome (GOLD analysis project Ga0228662, IMG submission 183173) | Seawater microbial communities from Monterey Bay, California, United States - 76D | ecosystem: Environmental > Aquatic > Marine > Coastal | place: USA: California | collected 2016-11-10
GAATTTGCTCTTTAGTTTGAACAACAGACTGGGGAGGCAAACCTCCATCTTTCTCACCCAGACTCATGGAGCCTCTCGTCAAAACAACTCGCATTCCTAATTTTTTAGCTTCCTCAACCTGAATATCAATAGCGCTTTCAAGCTGACTTGGGAAAAGATAATGATGGTCACTTGCTGTAGTGCAACCCGACAACAAGAGCTCTGATAATGCCAGTTCAGTTGATACTGAGATCATTTCAGGTTGAATATTTGCCCAGACCTTGTAAAGACTCTTGAGCCATGGAAAAAGCTCTTTATTTAATGCCTCAGGGTAAGCTCTAGTAAGAGTCTGATAAAAGTGGTGATGCGTATTGATGAGTCCAGGAAGCAAAACACTGTCACTAGCATCATAAACCTCATCAATTTGACTTTTAGGGCTTTGACCTTGCGGCACCAATTCTAAGATTTTTTCACCTTGAATAACGACGCCTGCTTCAGCATTCTCTGCGTAGACTGCCAAAGGCTTTTTGATCCAAACTATTGATTGAGTTTTAGAGCTCATATAAGGTCTGAATGTAAACTAAATAAAACGATGATACACAATCAAAAATTAAAGAGAAACTCCTTTTTCGTCAAACCAGTGAGTATTGTCTTTATCAAAACCAACCTTGATAGACTCACCGCTCTTGATGCTGGTTTGAGTATTAAGCTTGATTGATATTTCTTGGTTGTCTATAGTTGCGCCGTAAAGGTAACTATCAGAGCCCAATTGTTCAACAGTTTTCACGTCAAGAGGAAGAGAGTTCTGATCCTGAATTTTTAAGTGCTCAGGTCTAATACCAAAAGTTTTCGCACCCTTTGGAGCAAGCTTTTTAATGTCTTCTGGTAACGAAGAGCTATCTAAAAAATTCATTTTTGGCGACCCAATAAAGCCTGCAACAAACAAATTGGCTGGCTTATTGTATAAATCTAGCGGAGAACCTGTTTGCTCAATGATGCCATCATGCATGACTACAATTTTATCTGCCATAGTCATCGCTTCAACTTGGTCATGGGTGACATAGATCATGGTATTACCAAGCCTTGCATGGAGCGCTTTGAGCTCAACTCGTGTTGCAACACGCAGCTCAGCATCTAGATTAGACAATGGCTCATCAAAGAGATAGATTGATGGCTCTCTTACGATAGCCCTTCCAATTGCAACGCGCTGTCTCTGGCCACCTGAGAGCTGACCAGGCCTTCTTTTAAGGTAGTCCTCCATTCGTAACTGATTCGCAGCCTTATTAATCCTCTGCTCAATGTCATCTTTATCTAGTTTTAGATTTTCAAGGCCAAAAGCAAGGTTTTGACGAACTGTCATGTGCGGGTATAGAGCATAGGACTGAAAAACCATTGCAAGACCCCTCTTGGCAGCCGATACATCATTAACTTTCTCATCATTTATCAATATTGAGCCTTCCGTTATAGCCTCAAGTCCAGCTATCATTCTAAGAAGAGTTGATTTACCACAACCTGAAGGCCCAACCAAGACGCAAAATTCGCCATCAAGAACTTCAAGATCGAGCCCATGAATGACTTCGGTTTTGCCGTAAGATTTTTTAATATCAATTAGTTTAAGATTTGCCATAATTTATTTCATGCCTGTTGAGGCAATACCTGTTGTAATGTACTTTTGAAGAAACACAAAGACTAGCGTTGTTGGAATCAAGCTCACAACTGTCATTGCCAATGCATAGTGCTCTCGAGCTAGATACTCACCATTAAAGTCCAGTAAACAAAGCTGAATGGTGTAGGCAGCTTTTGTTGTCGAAACGGCTATCATAGGGAGAATCAAATCATTCCATCGCCATATGATTGAGAGAATACCCAAGACCGCAATAGCTGGGAGCGCTAATGGAAATATAATGCGCCAATAGATGGTCCATTCACTAGCTGCATCCATTCTGGCAGCCTCTAACAGCTCATCTGGAATTGTGAGCATATACTGCCTCAACATGAAGACCCCGGTGGGTGTTGCAGCCCCTGGAATAATAACCCCCCAGAGAGAGCCTGATAGTCCCGTCATGGTAACCATTTTAAAGATGCCAACAATCAAAACAGAAGCCGGAACCATTAGAGTTGCCAAGATAATAACAAAGAATACAATCTGGCCATTAAAGCGATACTTTGACAGCGCAAAAGCGGCCATAGAGTTAATAAGAAGCGTAATGATAGTAGCAACAATTGTGACGAATACAGAGTTATTCAGGCATCTGACCGCATCAAAGCTTCCTAGAGCTTTGTTGGTAAGTGGGTCCGTATAGTTTATCCATGAAGGCTTAAGGCTCTTATTGATAATGATCTCGTTTTGAGGTAGTTTTGTAATCCCTCCTTTTGGATTCGACACGAGTCTTGCATTCACTGTCTCCTTAGTAGGATTGATTCTACTAACCGAATACTCAATGAGCTCGCCAGTCTCAGGGTCTGGCATAGAGACCAAAATTTGAGCAGTAAATCCATTTCCTTTATAGGGCTTAAGTCCAAGGTATTCAGATAACAATCTAGCATCTTCATCGTTTAAAGTGTCGACTATGGACTGTGGGTCATAATCTTTTTTTGCACTAGGAAACATGCTGGGGTATTTAATAAGCCATTCAGGTAGATTTTGATCGGCTATCAAGTCTTTCGCAAAGACCGAGACTAATCCAAAATGTGACCTTAGTGCGTAATACTCATTCCCTGTAAAATTTTTAATGTAGCTGACAACATCCTTTTCTGCTCTCTCTTCATCATCTAAATTTTTCCAAAACATGACCCATGGCTCAAGGTCTTTCATGATTAAAATATCTTTTCCATCAGGACCATATGTTGTCGCTCTTGCAACTCGCTCATAATCCATAGGAAGGAAATTAGTGTCGTATTTTTGAAGCAGGAATTGTGACTTGATAGAATTCATCACTAGCCACAGAACTGGCAGAAATATAATTAAAAAGCCCAGAAACAAGAAGCCATAAGATATCCAATCAGTAAGACTGGCTTTCTTTTTACCTTGCCTTCTTGTAAAAAATTTAATGACATCCGTCATAGCTTGACCTGTCTCCTAGTTAAATAGAATTGAAGCAAAGATAGAATAATCAAAATCAGAGCTACAATAAGGGATGCCATTGCAGCAATACCCAAACCAAAGAATGTTTTTTGACCCCTAATTCCAGCATTTTCGACAATATACGAGACCAAAGAAATCCATCCAACCTGGAGTGCATACAGCTCTTCGAATGCCTGAACAGCCTTAATCAGCGATAGTACCGTCACTACTAACAGAATTGGCATTAATAGAGGCAATGTAATCCGCCAAAACACTCTTCTTTCCGATGTCCCATCCATTTGTGCTGCCTCATAAAGATCTTTGGGGATTGACTGGAGACCAGCCAAGAGTATGAGCATGTAAAAGCCCATATGGGCCCAGGTATAAACAAAGATAGACCAAAACATGGTCCATGCAGGATCAACAAGCCACTGAATGGGTTCGCTAATCCAATTCCAATCGATCAAGGTTTGAGAGAGCATCCCCTGCCTCTTTAAGATAAGGGTCCACAAGAAAGCAACTACAACTGGACTGAGCATCACTGGATAGAAAAAAACAGCTCTCCAAAATCCCCTTCCAATAATCTCTCGATTGAGCACAATCGCAGTGAATAGTGCGATAAGGATCATAATCGGAACTTGAAGAATAACAAAAACAAAGGTGTCATAAAGAGCCGCCTTAAACTTATCATTTTCAACATTGATCCCGCCAGTATCAATTTGAACTTCTTGGGTAATCCGTGCGAGATTGTCAAAACCAGAGAAGTCTCGAGATTCAAAGTTTATGCTTGTCCCATCGGTAACCGAGAAACCAAAATTCATAAACAATGGTAGGAAAGTAAATAGACCAAATATTAGAATATTTGGAAATAAAAATAAATACGGAAGTGATTTGGTGCCGAATAATTTTTGAGTAAATTCTATTGGCCATCCAATACTAGCCATTAGTTTTGGAACAAAACCATAGACCTCTTTTGAGAGCACAAGGCCAATCAAAAGGTAGGCAGTAAAGAATAGAAACCAACTATTAAGATTTAAAACAGACTCAAACATTATCAGGGTTGAATGTTAAATAAAATTAAGGCCGCCTCAAGAGACGGCCTTAAAGTTTAGAACTTTAGTATAACTGAATAATGTTTATTCAGCTATCTTAGCTGCTACGTCAGCGTCAATCGCTGCCAAAGCGTCATCTAGGCTCATTTCACCAGTAATCGCTTTAGTTATGTAGTCAGGAACAATACCGTAAATCGCAAAGTTCTTGTTGTAGCCTTGGAACCAGTACGCTTGAGGCGTAGATTCAGCGGCCTTACCAGCATTCGCTGCAAAAGTCGAAAGACCCTCTGAAACTCTTTGGCTTACGCCTGAGTAGTCAATTCCAGCCTTCTGAAGACCTTGGTGAGCAGTAATGTTTCCAGTATTAGCAGCAAAGTATCCTGCTCTTCCAGCTTGTGACAAAAAGTCAATATAAGATGCTGCAACTTCAGGGTGCTTTGAAGAGTTAAATGCGACAACTCCTGAACCACCAGGCATCGCACCACATCCGCCAGGACCACAAGGAATTGGAACTACTTTCCACTCAAAATCAGTAATGTTTGCGTCATAGTTACCAAGCATCCATGATCCAGACATATGCATAGCTACAGTTCCATCAAGGAATAGAGGTGCTGCATTTCTATAAGCAGTACCACCGCCAGCAGGCCAACCTTCAGCAGGCATTAAGCCTTCTTCGTGCCATCCAACAAATGTTTCAGCAAAGTCTCTAAAGCCTTGATCTACTAAGATAGGAACACCATTTTCATGGAATTTAGCTCCATAAGAAAATGCTGGACCAGCCCATCTATGAGCAGTTCTGTCCATTGCAAGGCCTGATGTTAGACCAAGCTCTGACTTCACAACTCTTAGAGCGTCAGCCCAATCATCCCAAGTAGCGCCTTCTTCTGGCATATCTACACCAGCGTCTTCAAACATAGTGACGTTAACGTAAGGGCCAGTCACTGTTAACTGAGTTTGCCAACCGTAAATTCCATTATCACCAGATGGCTTTCTATACCATGGAAGTGTTGCACCATAGTTTGTTTCCCAAGCTCCAGCGTCAACATAAGGTGTTAGGTCAAGGTAGTATTGATTAAGACCACCAAGGTTTGTAATACGTGCAACGTCTGGTGCTGAACCAGCTTCAAGTTGGTTCTCAAGTTGATCTCTAACAACATCATAACCGACCACTTCAAAGTTAACTGTATTACCTGTTGAGTTCTCCCAAACAGATGACATCTGTTCTAAGACATCACACTCATTAGCATCTTGGTAGCAGACAAACTTTATTTCTGCTGCATTTGCACTAAATGATGAGACGGCAAGCAAGGATGCCAACAAAATACTCTTTCTCATATTTCTCTCCAAATTTAATTAAAAAAATAACTCCATTTTCTCTTAAAACAAAAACTGCAAATTTTATGCCTTAAGTCTACTCTTAGTAGGAAACCACACAGAATAACTGGTAGTTTTAACTTATTTCGATATTTTTCATTTATACCAAAACTACTGTAAATATATACGAGTATTTGCACTATGTCAACTAATTTGAAAATAAAAGAAAAAAAACGAAAATAAATGAAAATAAATAATAAAATCTATAATATAATGGATTGATTATGGAAAAACTTAACAAACGACAACGTGACATCCTAACTCTTGCAGAGGAGGAAGGCTATGTTAGCGTTGAGAGTTTAGCAAAAACATTTGAAGTTACTCAGCAAACAATCAGAAGTGATATTAACAACTTCTGTGACAATGATTTATTAACGCGTGCACATGGTGGTGCATTTTTTTCTAAAGCACATCATTATGGTTACAAATCACGTAAATCGCTAGCTAGTGACGAAAAGAAAGATATTGCCAATGCAGTGGCCAACATTATTCCAAATAATTCTTCCGTTGTTCTTGGAAATATATATAGCACTGCTAGTGGGACAACAACCGAACAGGTAGCTGAGTCTTTGTTCAATCATAAAGATCTGAAGGTAATTACAAATGACATTAATATCGTTAACATTTTGACACAATTTGATAACGCTGAAATTTGGCTTGCTGGAGGAAAAGTTCGAAACATTGATTCTGCTGTTATTGGACTCAATACAGCTGAATTTATTAAGCAGTTTAAAGTTGATTTCGCGGTTGTTGGGGTCTCAGCTATTGATAATGATGGCGCATTAATGGACTTTGACTATGAAGATGTGCAGGTTTCTAAAGCTATCTTTAATCACTGTAGAAAGCTCATCCTTGTGGCAGATAACTTTAAGTTTGATAGCACTGCGCCAATGCTCATCGGAAACATTTCTGAGGTTGATATCCTTGTAACTAACTTTCAACCTCCTGGCGAAATTATAAAAATTTGCAATACCAATAATATTGAGATTGTTGTAGCCTCTAAACCAGATCAAGAGGAAAGCTAAATCGAATCAGGAAACCAACTTTACATTACAACAATCTTTAAACTAACCTTTTAATAATTATATGACTATAGAAAATCTAGGCAAGCTCATTCATTTGAAAAAACTTTGCACTGATGCAGCACATTTTCAAATGCTTGCAGTAGACCAGAGGCCTCCAATCTTTAACATCATCTCAAAAGCCAAGGGCAGAGAGCATCAATATGAGGAAGTCGTGGAATGCAAGAAGCTCATTACTTCGAGTCTGTCTAAGTACGTTACTGCAATTCTAATGGACCCTAACTTCTCATTATCAAACCTGCTTCAATACAACAACTCAAAAGGCCTTGTTATTACGCTTGAGGACCACAGCTTCAAAGAGACAAAGAGAGGAAGATTCTCAGAAAATATTCAAAACTGGAGTGTTGAAAAAATTAAAAGAGTTGGCGGCGATGCGGTTAAAGTTCTTGCATGGTACAGACCTGATGCTGAAACCGAATCTATTGAACATCAAAAACAATATGTAAAAAGAATAGGCGAAGAGTGCGAAAAGTATGGCATTCCTTTTCTTCTCGAGCTACTTGTTTATCCATTCCAGGATGACGAAAACCACACCATAGAATATCAAGAGCAAAAACTGAAAAAATCTCAACATGTCATTGATAGCGTCAAAGAATTTGCAAAAGATGAGTACAAGGTTGATATCTTCAAACTTGAGAGCCCAGTGGACAGTAGTGAACTCGAGAATGAAATAACTAATGAAACTGAGCAAGCATTTAGAGATCTTGCAGCTGCAACCAACAACAAACCATGGGTTGTTCTTTCTTCAGGAATGGATAAAAAATCATTTTATAAGTGCTTAGAGCTTGCATATAAAAATGGCGCTTCAGGTTACCTTGCAGGAAGAACTATATGGCTTGATGCGTTTAAAAGTTATCCAGATACCCAACAAGTAGAGAATGGGTTAAATGAAGATTCAGTCAATTATGTAAAAAAACTTAATGAATTGACAGCTGATAATGCCAAATCTTTAGAAACCTTCTTCAATAATGGATTTAAAATTAACAGTCCAGAAAAACTTAGTAGTCACTTTGGAGGTTTTTTATGATAGGTTATTTAGCACTTGCAAGAGAGACTTTTGATGTTGAGTATGCTGAGTCTAAATTTGAAAAAGCAAAATCACTTCTACTATCTCTAAAGCCCGATGCAATTGGCTTTAATGATCTTGTAACGAATGATAGTGATGCTGAAAGCGCCCTATCCTTTTTTAAAAGTAATAATTTTGAAAAAATTTTTCTCTTTCAAACAACCTTTACTGACGCCAAGTTTCTCTTAAACTTTGCTAGATCGATTCAAAAACCGATATGCATTGTCTCTTTTCCAGAACCTAGAACTGGAGGAAGATTAAGATTAAACTCAATATGTGGGCTTAATTTAGCAATGCACTCCCTACTTAAAAATGATATCTCGCCTGATTTTATAATTATGGATGAGGATGACAAGATTAATGAAATGTCTTTCAATAGTTTTATCAAAGGCGAAAGTAATGATAAAGAAACTTCATGGGACATAGCTTCTATTACTGATGAAAATGCGAAATTTGACTATTCAATAGACAAACAAACAATTGGAATTATTGGAACAAGACCTGAAGGATTTGACACCTGTGACTACGATTCAAATGAGGTGACCTCTAAACTCAATGTTTCTCTGGTTGATCTTGAACTTGAAGATTTATTTGATGAAGCCAAAGAAATTGAAGCTGAAACAATTGTTAAAACCAAAAGCACCGTCTCAAGCTATCTTGCAGGCACAGAGGAACTTGTCCAGGAGGAGTTTGACAAAAGCCTTTCTATCTTTCATGGTCTTGAAAACCTTAAAGACAAGCATAAACTTGATGCATTTGCAATCCGCTGCTGGCCTGAAACCTTTACTGAGTATGGATGCGCCTCATGTGGTCCAATGGCAATGATGAATGAAAAGAAAGTCAGCTGTGCTTGTGAAGCTGATGTATTGGGTGGTATTAGTTGCAACATTCTTAACCAGATGAACAATAACCCTTCACTATTGGTTGACATTGTTGATGTTGATAAATCAGACAATTCCTTAGTTTTTTGGCATTGCGGCTTAGCCCCTATTAGTATGGCTAAAGAAGGCACAGCGAAATCTGGAATTCACTCGAATAGAAAAAAACCACTCCTTCATGACTTTAGTCTCAAAGAGGGAGAAATCACTATCTTTAGAGTATCTAAGGCTAGAGGAAAGCTACAATTCTTTGTGATGAAAGGACAAGTTCTTGATCGACCTAACTCATTCTCTGGAACCTCAGGAGTCATTAATTTAGGTAAAGATAGTGCCGATAAATTAGAGCGGATGTTTAAGGGTGGTTTAGAGCACCATGTGGCATTTACTTATGGTGATATTTCTGACAAACTTATCCATTTTGGCAACCAAATGAATATTCCAACATATACGCTATGACTGAAACGATTAAATATGCAATTATCGGTGCCGGGTGTATGGGTCAAGAGCACATCCTCAACATAGAATTAATTGATGATGCCGAGGTTGTTGCGCTGTGTGATACTAGTGAACAATCAATTGAAGAGAGCCTCAAACTTCTTGACAATGAAGTCGCTATTTTTAAGGATTATACTGATCTAATTGAGGCAAACATTGCTAATGCATTCATCATTGCAACTCCCAACTTCACTCATATCGATGTACTCAAAGATGTAATGAAGTCCGGGGTACATCTTTTAATTGAAAAGCCTCTTTGTACCACTGTCAAAGACTGTCAAGAATTTGAAAAACTGGCTGAAAACTATCCTGGCGTTATTTGGACAGCAATGGAATATCGCTATATGCCACCTGTCCAAAGAATGATCAATGAGATTCACAATAATACGATTGGTGATTTAAAAATGCTTTCTATCAGAGAGCATCGCTTTCCATTTCTTCATAAGGTTGATGATTGGAATCGATTTGCAGTAAAGACAGGAGGAACTCTTGTTGAAAAATGCTGCCATTTTTTTGATTTAATGAGATTGATTGCTAAAAGTGAGCCCGTCAAAGTTTATGCAAGTGGCAACCAAGATGTAAACCATCTCGATGAGACCTATGATGGTATGACGCCTGACATTCTTGATAATGCATTTGTCATTGTTGACTTTGACAATGGTGTAAGAGCCCTCCTTGACATATGTATGTTTGCTGAAAACTCTGAGTATCAAGAGGAGCTTTGTGCTGTTGGCACAATTGGAAAAATTGAGACCGAGGTTCCTTCAAATGCCTCTGGAATAACCAACTCTGATATCAGAATTGGAATGAGAGTTGAACAAACTGCATTAAAAGAAAATATAACGGTAGACCCCAAAATACATGGTGCAGGACACCATCACGGATCTACGTACTATGAGCATACCTCGTTTATCAAAGCTATTCGGAACAATACCAAGCCAGAAGTATCACTGAATGACGGTCTAGTTGCTGTTGCTATTGGGGAAGCCGCAGAGCAATCAATTAAGGAAGGCAGGGTTGTTCAAATGAGTGAATTCAACCTCTAGCAACAATAACTCTATATTTTCATTAAAATTAATTAGATGATTACATGCGTTGGACCCATTTTTCTTGACAGAGTGATCAAGATTGATCGTTTTCCTGAAAAGCCAATTAAACTTATAGCAAATGGCCTTGAAAAGCGCCTTGGTGGTCCTGCTCCTGTTGCTAGCTTTGCCATTAAATTTTTGGGCGGCGATGCTGAGTTTGTTGGCCGTTTCGGGAGTGATGACGCTGCCGATTTCTTGAAGTCAGAATTTCTTGAGTCTAGCATTCCAATCGAAAAGTCAATTATTGTTGAGGAAGCACAAACTTCTCAAAGTCATATATTTGAAGATAGTTTGGGAGAAAGGATGTTAGCCGTCTTTAACGAAAAGAAACTCACAAATGAAACAACCTTACCAGGATTTAACTTTTCAGGCAATCAGTCATACCTCGTAGATACCAACTGGATTGAGGCAGCGCACTTTGTTTCTATTCAGTCAAACAAGCACCAGATTAATTGTGTAGTAGACCTTGACAATTTTAGTAACAGCAATCTGGTTGATGAAGTCGTTAATTCGGCCTCTCATCCGATCTTTTCAGAAATCGGATTGAACCGTTATATGGAAAATATGCCAATTATTGATGCATTAAGAAGTCTTTATCAAAAAAACAAAAAGTTTTATGCGGTAACGCTTGGAGACAGAGGTGTTTATTGGATTGAAAATGGAAACGTTTTTCATTGCGAGCCTCCTAAAATTGAAGTCAAAGAAACTAATGGCGCTGGAGATGTGTTTCATGGCGCCTTTGCTAAATTTATTGAAACCAAAACTACGCAAGAAGCGATTGAACTGGCAACCGCATGTGCCACACTTAAGTGCACTCGGATAGGTGGAATCAAAACCTTACCAAACAACAAAGAAGTTATCGAATTTTCTAAACAAATTAAACCATCTAAACCAATATGAAAAAAGTATTAATAACAGAATTCATGGAACAGGACAGTGTTGACAAAATTTCTCAAAATTTTGATGTTATTTATGACACTAGTCTCCACGAGAATCATGACAATTTAAGCTCTTTAATTGCTGATACTGATGCAGTCATAGTTCGAAATAAAACACAGCTCACTGAAGAGCTACTATTAAAAGCCAAACAATTAACTTTTGTTGGAAGGCTTGGGGTTGGCTTAGATAATATTGATACCGGGTATTGTTCCAGAAATAATATTATCGTACAGCCAGCAACTGGTATGAATGCAGACTCAGTTGCTGAATATGTAATCACATGCGCACTCTCGTTATTAAAAAATATACCAACTGCACATGATGGAACATCCTCAGGTCAATGGCCAAGAACCTCTATTGAATCACGAGAGCTCGGAGGAAAGACACTTGGGCTTCTTGGTTTTGGCGTTATAGGAAAGAAAGTTTCTCGATTAGCTCAAGTATTTGGTGCGAAGGTGATTGCCTATGACCCTTTTGTGCCTGAATCAGATGCCTCTGAAAACAACGTATCACTTGTTGAGCAAGAGGAGCTCTTTAAGCTATCCGATGTCATTTCGATTCATCTTCCATTGACAGACCAGACAAGGGACTTAATCAACTCAAGCTCATTCAAATTAATGAAGCAAAGCCCTATTATTATTAATTCGTCTAGGGGATCCATTGTCAATGAAAATGATCTTCTTGACGCTTATCATGAAAAAATAATTAGTGGTTTTGCGCTCGATGTCTACAGCTCCGAACCAGTTGAAGAGAATTTTTACAAGCACATCTCAAACTCAATGAACTGTATTCTAACTCCTCACAATTCTGGAGTCACAACTGAATCCAACGTCAGGGTAAGTCAATTCATTGCAGAAAAGACGATTAATTTTCTGAATGACTAGTTATTCGACAAGGTTCGCCTAACCGCATCTTTCCATCCCGCCAACTTTCTTGCTCTAAGCTCTTCTTTCATTTTTGAATTAAATTGACTTTCTGATTGCCAAGACTCTGAAAACTCATCCATGGGCGGATAAAAACCAACCTGCATTCCAGCCAAGTATGCCGCTCCCAGAGCAGTTGTCTCAAGGTTTTTGGGCCTGTCTACCGGGAGCTCAACTAAATCTGAAAGCATTTGCATTGTCCAGTTTGATGCGGCCATTCCTCCATCCACTCTAATAGCACTGAGCTTACTTTCGCCTAAATCTTTTGAAATTGCGCTTAACAAGTCAGAAGTTTGATAGCAGACAGACTCAAGCGTTGCCTTTGTGATTTCTGCAGGTCCTGTGTTGCGCGTCATTCCGAAAAGTGCACCGCGACAATCTGGATCCCAATGTGGAGCACCCAACCCTACGAAAGCAGGGACAAGGTAGACATCTTGTGAGTCATCAGCCTTCATTGCAAGCGTTTCAGATTGTTCTGCTGACTCGATAAATTTAAGACCGTCACGTAACCACTGAACTGCCGCTCCAGCGATAAAAATTGATCCTTCGAGAGCATAGCAGGTTTTGCCATTCACTTGGAAAGCCAGAGTAGTTAGTAATTTATTGTTCGACTTCACAGGCTCATAGCCAGTATTAATTAAAACAAAACATCCAGTTCCATAAGTCGACTTGACCATCCCTGGATGAAAGCATGCCTGGCCTACAAGAGCCGATGGCTGGTCACCAATTGAGGCAGCAATAGCTATCTCCGAGCCAAAA